>ENA-OOWO01000798-OOWO01000798.1-human-gut-metagenome-genome-assembly--contig:-NODE-798-length-21304-cov-2.466187_pt1 | contig 21304 bp, 31 predicted proteins | sample MGYA00241579_ERZ501327 | MGnify/ENA primary metagenome ERZ501327 (study PRJEB25962, sample SAMEA2042836) | human gut metagenome | biome: human gut; feature: human-associated habitat; material: faeces...
TTTTTATTTTGCTGACATTCCCCGTCCAACTGATTTCGTTTTTCCCGACCTCAAAGCGAGGGAACTCCGCACCGCCGTATTTGCCGTTCTGGTTGGTGTTACCCTTGAATACCTCCATCATTTCGCTGTCGATCGTGATGCTCTCCTGCACGCCGTACAGGGGGAAATCCGCCCCATTGATAGTAAGCGTGATATCCCCACTACCATAAACCGTAATCAATGGTTCACTGTATACCGTCCCGCTGTTGCGGATGGTGGTCGGGGCGGTCAACTCCAAGGCATCCCCTGCGGCATTGACGCTGTACTTGAAGGGCTGCACCCGAAACTGTAACAGAAAGCTGTTATAGAGATAAATCATATCCGCAACAGAAATCTTGTTATAGATGGATGCCCGAAAGACCTTATCCGGCTCGGTGCAGAGAATCAGCTCCCCTGCACCGTCCAACCACGCCAGTATTTCATCCAGATTTTCACTTCCTCTGGTGCTGCACTCCACCGAAAGCACATACGGCGCATACGTCCCTTCGTCCATTGTCAGCTCCCCGCTTCTGCCGGGGATGGTAACCTGCTCCACACGCCGTTCTGCTCTCACCTTTTCGGGCGCGGCGGAAATCAGAATCCCGAAGTCTCGGCTATCCTTTCCTTTAAAATGAAACCAACCCATTTATGCACCTCCCTTTGCCATGGCTCTGCGTCTGCGGGAAAATTCCATCTCCTGCATCAGACTCGGCACTGCCTCCTTGCTGTCATTATGGAAATGCTCAATCTGCAGCACCGTATTTCCTTCTGTATGATTGACCGTCTTTGTGATATAGGACGTATCTCCGCCGCGCTGAACGGCAATATCCCCACGCAGGCGCACCATGTTCTGGTTCATAGCGGCACGCATTTTCTCATACGCATCGGACATTCTGCGGCTGAATCCATCGGACAGACTGCCGCTGATGGTATCCGAAACGCTGTCCATGCGGTCAGACCAACCCACGCCGACACCCTGCGCCATGTAATCGCCGATTTTCGCCATCACACGAGAAGGGCTGTTGATGTCCATTTCCTTCTTCGCCGCACGCACCGCCGCCTGTAATGCCTTCGCAACCGCATTGACAACACCGCTTTGCCCGTCACGCACGCCCTTTGCAACGCCTTCCATCAGGCTTTCCCCAACGGCTTTAAAATCCGTCTGGTAGCCTGCGATTTCTTCCTTCGCTGTTTCAGTCAGCTGCTTTGCCTGCTCTGCAACAAGGGGCTGCTGCTCCGCAATCCCTTCAGAAACACCCTCCGCGCTGACTGCCTGCATACTTTCGGATACCGCTGTGCCTACGTTGGAAAGCTCAGTTTTCACGCCTGCCAGAAACTCCGGCAGCTGTCCGGTGTAGGCTTTCTCCATGGCATCAAATTCGCCCTTGTAGAATTTTTCCGCAACGCCCTGCGCCATCTGTTGCTTCTGCTCAAACAGAGAAACATACTCATCCAGTTTCGTGTCAGACATGGAAAGCAGCTTGTTCATGTAATCAAGTGCATCCCCGACACCCATGCCGGCAATCTCGCTCATCAGGCTGTCAGAAATGCCTTTTTCTTTCAGCTTGTCGATGGCATCCCCGTATTTTTCCAACTGCTTGATGTCATCCTTGAGGTTGCCCAACTGGAACAGCTCCTTGCCGTCCTCCGTTTTCACACGCTCGAATAACTCTCCGTAATCGGCAAGCTTGCTTTGCAGGCTGTCCCGTTTCTGCGTCAGTGTATCCGCAATCTTATCCGCCACATCCTCTGCGGCATCCACCGCCATCTGTCCGCTTTCCTCGATGCCGACCGCAATACCCTCGCCGATATATGCGCCGACCTCCTCCTTCATCAGCTTAGAAGGGGATGCAATCTTGAACAGTCCTTTCAGCTTGGAAAGCAGAGTGTCCTTTATCTTTCCGGCAACATTTGCAATCTTTGACAGGCTGTTTTTGATGCCGCCGACAATACCGTCAATGATGTACTTCCCGATGCTTTTCAGCTCGGTTGCGACCTCACTGCCCGTAATCTTGGCTTTAAACTTGGAGAAGGTTTCCTTTGCCGCAGTCGACATGGATTCTCCTGCACTTTTTATGCCGTTCTTAATTCCGTCAATCAGCTGTTTCCCCAGATTGAGCCATTGGAACGCCATGAACGCCGCCACAATCGCCTCTATGATTTTCGGGATATTGACAACCAGTGTTGGAATCGCCTGCACCAGACCAACCGCAAGCCTTGTGATGAGATACAGTGCCGTATCTATCAGCTTGGGCGCATTGTCGTTGATGACATTCGCAATGTTAATCACAATCTGCGGTACGGTTTCAATCAGCTGCGGAAGGGCGGCAATCAGCCCCTCGCCCAATGCAAGGATAATCTGAATCCCTGCCTCAATGACAGTATTTGCGTTTTCCGTCAGATTCTCCACCAGTGTCGAAATCGTTTCGATTGCAACGGGAATAATATTCGGCAGGCTTTCCGTCAGCCCATCCGCCAGAGAAACCGCAAGGCTCGCCGCCGTATCCGCCACCATCGGGAGCAGCTCTGCAATGCCCTCCGCAAGTGTACCCACGATGGATAACGCCCCTGCCGCAAGGCTGTCTCCATTCTCCTGTATGCCCTGCACCAGTGCGCTGATGGACTGCACGCCAAGTTCTACCAGATTCGGCAGCAGTTCATTCGTCAGCGTCGGCAATGCGGATGCAATCTCCGGTGCCAAGCCTGCAACCAGCTTCCCCATGCCCTCAATCACAACGCCGATACGGGGCAGAAGGTTATCCGCCACCGTGCCGATGCTTTCAATGAAATTGCTTAACAGCATATCAAAGTTCTGCGTATCATCCGCCATGCCGACCATCAGATTCGCCCATGCCGCTTTCATGCTTGCAACACTGCCTTGAATGGTGGTGCTTGCCTCCTTCGCCGTTGTGCCTGTGATGCCCATTTCCGTCTGAATCACATGGATTGCCTCTACAATATCGGCATAGGAGGAAAGGTCATATTTCACACCGCTGAGCTTTTCCGCATCCGCAAGCAAGCGCTGCATTTCCTCCTTCGTGCCGCCATAGCCGAGTTTGAGGTTATCGAGCATGGTGTAGTTCTGCTTCGCAAAGCCCTGATAGGCATACTGGATGGATTCCATCGCAGTACCCATCTTATTGGCGTTATCTGCCATATCCGTAATGGCAAGGTCTGCCGCCGCAGCCGCCTTTTCCGTATCCCCATCCAGACTTTGTAACAGGCTTGCCGAAAAGCTCGTAACGGTTTCCATATATTCATTTGCGGACAGACCCGCGGTTTTATACGCATTATCCGCATAGGTCTGAATCGTGTCCGCGCTGTCCTTGAACAGCGTTTCCACGCCGCCGACCAGCTGTTCATAGTCCGCATAGGCATTGATGCAGGCAGTCCCCAGAGCCGCAACGCCTGCGGATGCCGCACCGACTGCCGCAGCACTCGCCTTTACAGCCGCATTTACCGCACTGCCGATTTTTCCCAGTACCTTTTGAAATGGGCTGTCATCGCCCTTAATTTTAATTACAACAGAGCCGTCTTCTGCCAATAGTCCCACCTCCGTAGGGAACATCATCGGCAGCTCAGGCTCTACTTGATGTCTTTCTCGTTTATCTTGATTTCAAATGTTCTTTTGCACCTTCGTCCCTTGCAGCGTAAAAAAAGCCCCTTGCACACAGCATCCTTACTGTATGTAACAGGCATTTCATAGCCGCAGTAGGGGCATTTTACTTTTTCTTCATGCACGCCATCACCTCATCCACCTTGCCATCCCCCATCAGTGCTGTGACAAGGGCAGACTGCTGTCTTTCCTCCTGCTCAGGCAGAGGCAGGGCATATCTGCGCTTCATGGCGTTATAGTAGTCCTTCTGCGCCTGCGGCATATCCCCCTTGATTTCCACCGCTCTGCACCGCATGACCTCTTTCAGCACCCTATCCTCCTCCAGAGCTTCAAACAGTGCCATAAACTGCCACCAATGCAGGCTTTTTCGGCTTAAATCAATGCCGTACTGCGTCAGAAATGCCCCATAAATCAGCCCTGCATCATGGGCGAAGGAATAAATCGGCAGTTGCGCTGCACCCTCGCCCTTGGCACGTTCTTTCTTCTCCTGCCTGCCGCAGCCCCAGAAATAGCACAGCCAATCTACCGCCTCCTCCAGCGGTTCGGGAATGCAGCCATAAAACAGCTTCAACGCCCGTTCCGCCTTTTCCTCATCCGTCAGTTCCTCGGCAGAAAAAATCTCCTCCAATCTCAGCATTGCCCGAAAATCAGAGGAGATGTGGTATTCCCTGCCGCCAATCAAAAAAGAGTCAGGCAAATTTCCTGTCAGCAGCTCTTTCATTTCTTTCTTCTTTCCGCGCGTTCTCTGGCTCTGCGTGCGGCTCTGTTTTCAACCGCCGCCTGTGCCATGGGGGCAGAGGACTGTGTGCTCCGGGGGACAGGCTTCTTGTAGCTGTTTGCCCGTTCTGCGTGGTAGGTCTGCACCTCTTGGGAAATATACATCACCAGATCCAGACAATCATAAATATCCACATCACGCTCCGCTGTAATGGCATCCACCGTATCCTCGCCCAGCAGGTCATCCAGAATGTCGAGCATGAAATCAATCCCCTTTTCGACATCCTTTTCTTCCTTCAGCTGTGCGCCGAAGGCTCTCATTTTCTCGCCTGCGTCCTCCAGTTTTTTCGCATATTCCACCGTAGCGGGTACCGTAACCTGCACCCCTTCGATATCAAGCAAAATCCCATGCTTGCGAAACTCAAATTTTCCCATCTTTTTTTCCTCCTTCTGCTCTTATACTGTCGGTGTGAATTTTTTGGTTTCTGTGTTAAACGTGCCGTCCACGAAATCCCCTACGCCGTTCAGATTGCCCGTTACCTTCATCACGCCGCCGCCCTCGCCGGAGATAGAGGAAACCTCAACCGCAACCTTGAATTTTCTTGCTTCAAAGGTATTCGGTGTTTCCGCCACAGGCTTGAACAGCTCCACTCTCACATAGTCCCTTTCGGCATCCGCACCCGTCAGCTGATTTCTGCCGATTTCATACAGTGCCATCACTGCCGCCTCGTCCGCAATCAAGTCCGAATCAAACGCAAACGTAGGCTGATAGCTTTTAATCGTAGAGGTCTGGGCTTTCTGATTGATGTATGTTTTGGAATCCTTCTGTGCGTTGGGGGATTCGTCCAAGGTATTAAACCCAACCCCCATCAGCGCAAAGCTTTCCGTTCCGCTTTTTGCCGTGTTCAGATAATCCGCCACCTGATATCTCTTTACTGCATCCATATTGTTTTCACTCCTTATCTTGTCTGAAAAAATTCCATTCTGCACTGAATCTGGTATCTTGCCATGCTTGCCTCTGCCGCCATGGCATAGCCGCTTGTGGTTGCCTCTATCAGCATGACCTTCCTGCCCTCGCCCAGATTGGGGAGGCTGCCTGCCATGGTCTGTTCTCGCAGCCATTCGGAGAAATCGCCGTAAAAGCTGAGGTTATCCAGCTGCTGTCTGATTTTATCCCCAAAAAATTCTCTGCTTGCCACCACAAATAAAAACTGCCGCACCGTTGAGCCGTCCACATAGGAACGCACAATCTCCTTTGCAGGCACAGCCTCAACCGAATAGCTCTGTGCCTCCTCCGGCAGAAAATCCACATGCAGCTTTCCTTCCGCAAGCGGCGGATAGGTACGCAGAAACTTCCGTACTTCTTCCATGATGTTTTTCATTTACCTCGTCCTTTCAGATACCCTTCCAAATCCTTCTCGACTTCATTGCCATGGTCTGCCATCATCCGCTTATCCCACTGCTTGCCACGCAACGCACCGCCGTGATAGGTCAGCGGCTGTCCGGTGTAATGCTTGGGCGCACGCCCTGCCATTACCTCGCCGACATACTGATAATGCGCATACGGTCCGGGATAGATAATGCTGTCCGCCGTCACTCTTGCGGCGTTTACCATGTGGGCGGCACTGCCTGCCGACATCGGCACATAGGGCTGACATTTCCGCTCCACATCCTCCGCCAGAAAGCGTTGTGCCGCCTTATCCTCGCCCAGACCATACTTCCGCAGGATTTTCGCTGTGCTGATATTAACCTCATAGTCTAATTTCATGCACCGCTCACCGCCCAATGCCGCAAGTCCTTCCGCCTGCTCCTGCGGTTATCCCCGACAGAAAGCACTGTAAAGTATTCCAGACCCTTCAAGTCCGCCTGTTTTTCGATGGCATCCACCGCACCACGCACGATAAAATCTCCGTTTCGGATGGTAATATCGGGCATTGCATCCTCCGGAATACGGACGGTAATCTTCGCCGCACCCGTCAAGCCTTTGTTTTCCGGCGTGGCAATCAGCTTGCCGAACCAGCTCACGCCATGAATCGCAGTGCAGATATATGCATCCGTATCCGTTTTCCTGTCATACCGCAGTCGGATATGCGTAATCGTTTCCGTACACGCAAGCATCATTCCACCCCCCGATACAACAGCCCCGTATTGCCGAGATACAGCACCGCCGCGCGGTAAAGCCGTTGTTCGTCCGTACTGCCTTCGGTTGTGTAGGTAACAGAAATGCCGTCATTCGTTTCCGATGCAATGCCGTCCCTCTGTTCCTTTCGCAAAAGTGTATCCGCCACCGCACAGCACGCCTCTCTGACCCTCTCCATGATTTTCTCATCCGTCACCGCCGCAATACGGTCAAATGTCACGCTGTCCAGATAGGCAGAAGCCTGACGGGAGAGACGCTTAAAGTCCCCCTCCGCCATTTCGCCGCAATAGGTGTCTTTGTAATACGAAAAATCCGCATAAATCATGCGTTTTCCCCCTTTACTGCTTTTCCTGCTCCTTTTCCGGAGCGGCATTTTCCTTTTTCAGAGCCGCAAGCTCCTTTTTCAGTGCGGCATTTTCCTTTTTCAGCTTCGTGATTTCCTTGCTCTCCGCTGTTTCGGGCTTTTTTGCGCCCATGCCTACTGTTTTTGCCATACGCCTTCCCTCCTTACGCTTTATGGTGCAGATAAATCCCTGCAACCTTATTTTCGTATACATCCGCCAGACCGTATGCTCTATAGAAGAACAGCCAGCCGTCACTGTCCTGATTTGCATCGGGAGAGATCACCTTATTGACCGTATGCTTGGGATACTGCAACAGTGCAGGCTTGTGAATGACCATGAAGTTGATTTCCTTGCCTGTGCTTGCCTTCACAAAGCCGCCGACCTTCTCATTCGCACCGCTTGCGCCGCTGTTGTCCGTCCTGCCGTCATACAGGTCAATGGCGGTATAGAAACGGGTCTGGGGCACCTTCTGAATGGATGCAAAGGAATTCAGCACCTCTTTGGATTTTGTGGTATCGACCGCGTAAATCATGTTGTGGAGGGTAGGTGTGATGAACAGGTGTCTGTTTTCCTGCGGTACCTCGTCCTCATCCATTTTGTTCTGCGCCGCCACCAGAGCCGCCAGAACCGCCGCACCATCTGCCAGTGTGCCTGCGGTTGCCTTGGAAATGCCTGTTGTGCCTGCGTAGGTCGCAAAGCGGAAGGCATCCATTTCGGGGACAACCTTCGTGCGGATGAATTCCGCCGCCAGCTTCCCAAAGGCAAGCCCTGCGGTTTCCTCGTTGTCCATGGCATCGACCGTAAATTTTCTGCCACGGTCATAATTGAATTTGACGGTTTCATTCGTCAGTGTCACCATGTACATAGCCGCCGTTGCGGTCATAATCCGCCAGACCGTCCATGCTGATTTTGGGAATCACGATTTCGTTTGTGTTTGCGCCCATCTGCACCAGTGTCATATCGCCGTCCAGTGCAGAGGTGACGGACGCATTCTGATAGACCTCGTCCAGCAGGTCAATGTATTTTTTGAAAAGTGTAATGCTGTTCGCCATGTTTTATTTCTCCTTTCGATTTTCCTTAGTCCTTCTTGGGGGATAAGCCCATTGCCGCTCTGACTGCCGCATCGTCCACCTCGCCGCCTGCAAAGCCTGTCCCTCTGGAAAAGGCAGGCACTCTTGCAGGGTCTTTTGCGAAATATTCCTTGTCCTGCGTCAGTGCCGCCAGAATATCCTTGTCCCCCTTGCCCTTGTTTGCCTCATCCTGCAAAGCGGTCTTAAATTCGGCGTAGACTGCCTTTTCCGTCAGTGCATCCCGCCATTTCTGCTCCCCGACCACCGTCTTAAAGCGGTTGGAATATTCGGCTTCTTCCTCTTCTTCCTTGGCTTTCTTCTCCGCCGCGGCTTTCTCGTCCGCAATCCGCTGTTCCAGATCCTCAAATTTCTTTTTGAAATCCTCGTTGCCTTCTGCGGATTTTTTCATGTCTGCAATGGTGGTTTCATATTCCTTGAGGGTGCCGTTGGCTTTCTCCAAGTTCGCCTTGACGGTTTCCAGCTCCCCCTTCGCCTTACCGATGTCGGCTGTGTTGATGTCCAGTAAGCCCTTCAACTGCTCCTCTGTGGCATCGGGGAAAAATTTCTTAATGTCCTCTCTTTTCATTCTTCGTTCTCCTTTCAGCTTTCAGTTTGTTCTCGCGGTTCTTTCCGCACGCCTTGATAGTTTTTCGCCATTCCGGGCAAACAAAAAAGACCTGTTTTACGTCTGTGTCCAAAGACGAGATAGGATAGACCACCGTTCCTTTCTGATTTTTTGCATGAAAAAACCACCTTCCTTTCGGTTGGTGGTATTCATTCAAAATTCACTTTACTGCATATTTCTGTCAGAGATTTTCCTTTGAAAAACGGTGCGTGCATCAGTGCATCAATCGAATCAAAGCTCTGCTCCTTTTCTCCGTAGCATAAAGAAATATCAGAACGGGAGAACGGGCAAATCGAGCCATTCACGCCGAGATATTCAAAGGTAATATCCTGTGTCAGACTGTCAATCCAATCTCTTAAATCCTCACTTTTCATAAGATGTTCGCATTCTCCTTTCTCTCCTGCTCTGTCAGTTCTCTTGCCGGTCTGTCGACGATTTTCCCATCTTTCCGGATATTTCAGTATTTTGTAAATAATTTTGAAATTATCCATTGTTTTCCTCCTGTGCAGCACTCAGTACCACATGACCGTCTTTTCCTCCGGCACACTATCCTGCAACGCTAATTTTTCCAAACAGGCAACCGCATGACCGAGGTAAACAGGAAAATCCTTGTCATACTCAGAAAGTTTGCTGTCTACTATCTCTCCACTCTTAATATCAACAGAAACCGAGCCTAAAACACCGCTATTTTCGGGGTCATACTCTGCCGAAATGATACCGTTATTCATTTTTATATTTTTTAATTTTAGCATAGTATTCACCCGCTTCTTTTGCATAATTATATTTCTGAGATGCTATGATATGCGCTTCATCCTGTGGCATTCCTTCTTGCATCAGTTCTCTTTCCAGGATTTCATGGTTAAGCAAAGTCATATCATGCAATTCCGGTTTTCCGTCAATCAATCTTTGCCACGATTCCGCCATCATATAGTCCGGGGCAAAATATTCAAGCTCCGCCCCGCCCAAATCATGTTTTTCCATAAAAATATAGCTTTTAACCGTTTGTATATCTTCTTCTGCAAAACCTGTTGTCTCTGATATTCTCGCAACATCTGTTTTCATGCTGCGAACCAGCCCATAATACCTTTCCGCATGTTCTCTTGCTTCTTTGCTATTGGGGTTTCTTGCCCCACTTACAGCACCTGATTTCATTATACCATTCTTTATTGATTTTTCAACGATTTGTCCCTCCAGTATGCCGCCTTTCCCCACAGCAGCCCTCATCCCATCCGCCTTCAGTCCCGTCTGTTCCAGAAAATCCTTCTGCCTTCTGTTCCATTCCGTTATCTTGGCGGATGCCTCACTGCTGTCCAGCCCCGCCGCCTGCAGGGCGTTTTGTTCCCGTTTCCATCTGCGGATGCTTCTTTCTATTTTCCGCTGCTCCTGCAACGCCTCATACTCGGTCATTCTCACGCCGTTGTATTCATAGTCCTTCGCCTGATACTCCTTCAGCAGTGCCTTATCGTAGGTGCGGCTCATGCCCTCGAACCACGGGCGAAAGCTATGCGAGCAGTTCCATCCGCCCAAGCCTGCGCCCGTCCCATAGCCTGTGGTTTTCACAAAATCGGGATATTTTTTGCTTTTTCCGCTCCTGCTATAGATGCCGCCCTGCCATTGTGCATGGGAGGGTCTTGCCCCTGCGTGTGCGGAAACCTCCACAAGGTCTGCGCCCATTTCGTCCGCTCTGGCATCCTGCAAGCGAAGTGCCGTCTGGTTCACGCCCGTTACCACCGCCCGTCTGACTGCCACCTCTATGGTATCCGTCCGCCCGGTCGGGTATCGGATTGCTCCCACGCCCTCGGTGGAAAGCTGCTTGATGGTGCTTCGGATGGCTGTGTTGTAATCCATGCCGCCTAGCGTAATCTGCATATAGGCACGGTCAAGTGCCTGTTCAAATTGGTGTGCGGCGGTGCGTGCCGTTGTCAACGTCAGATTGCGAAATGTGCCGGAGGTTTTCTCGTATCCTGCCTGCAATATCTTCTGCAAGTCCTCAGATGCCGAAACAGGCGGCGGATGGAGTCCCTGCCTGCAATAAACCGCATCATCGGATTTGAGTGCCGCTGTGCCTGCCTCCTGCATCAGCTGCCGCAGCTCCCTGTCGGTTCTGCCTGTCAGCGTTTTCAGCCTTGCCAGAATCTCCTCACGCACCATCCCTGCCTCCTCAAGCATTTTCGCCTGATGCTCCACCGCAGGAATCCAGTAATCGTATGTGCTGATACGCCTTGCCATGTCCGCCAGTATGTCCGCCTCCGCCTGTGCGTACAGTTTGATCATGCCATCCGGCACACGCTGTAAATATTCGGGTTTCAGCATCCCTCATCACTCCCCAAACTCAAACGTATCCTGTGCAGGAATGTAGTCCTTTGCTTCTTCCTCGGAAATGCCGAAATACCACGCCAGCAGCTTTTCCGGCTTGAGGATATTCGCATCCACCATAGCCTTCATCTGTGCATATTCCGCGCCTGTGTCCGTCAGCACACCGTCTCCCCAGTTGAAGGTAACCTCGTATTCCCCATCGGGCGCAAGCTGATACAGGCTTGTGTAGTAGTCCATCACCCAAACCAGATGCTCCAACGCCGTCTGCAAGGACTTCTGGATGTTGCTGACCGCCGCATAGCTGCGCTGCTTGCTCATGCGGATTTCCTCCGCTGTCTTTTCCTGATTCTGTGGGTCGGACAAGGTGCCGTAGGAAAGATTGCAGTTAAACTCAATCCGCCGCAGCAGCTGATTCAAGCCATTGAACAGGGAAGCATCCCGAATTGCAGGGCTGAATACCTCATACAAATCCCCGGTTGTCCCCTTTTCCAGATTCAGAGAGCGGAACAGTCTCTGCTTGCCGGCAGGCAGCCTTTTCCCATCCGCCTGCAATGCTCCGACAGAGGCATCCACTGCCAGCTCCGCACCTTCAAATTCCCATAGGATACGGCTGTATTGCCTGTCCGCCTGCTCCATCAGCCCCGCCGCTCTCGCACAGACCGAAACGCCCAGAGGGGATTCCGCATCAATGTGGTTCGCAAAGGGCATCTTGAAATATACAAAAAGCGGACGCTCCAAGGTGTCCCCGTTCCGGTATCCCATAACAAGATTTTCTTCCAAATCCGCCCATTCATCCACGCTTGTCAGAGCCGCAGGCACACCCAACTCCGCATCCTGATAGGAGATAAAGGCTTTATTCTGCACCGTATAGCCCGCATCCGTCAGCTGATGGCTTTCCAGTCTGGTATACCATGCACGCCCCTTTTTCACGCGCTCCACAAACACCGCACCCGTCACCTCTCCGCGGCTGTTGTATGCTGTCGGAATAAATCTGTCCGCATGCACAAAATCAATCGCAATTTTGCCGCCGTCCATGTAGGGCTTGAATACCAAGCCGCCCATTGCCGCCGCAAATTCTGTCTGCTCTCTCAGTCTGGAAAGCACAAAAGCATAGCCTTCCTGCAAGGATGCCGCCCGTCTGCCACTGCCGCTGATTTCGCTGTGAAATTCCACAGTAACCAGTCTCGCAATCTCCGATGCAACCGCAGCGGCTAACCCAAGCGTTTCTGTGTTCTTATCTAACCAAGGCGGTTCATTGCAGAACATCTTCTGCCAGAGCGTGATAGCATCCTGCATTCCGGAGCTGATTGCCACCTCCGCACCGACTGCCCTTTTTATCGTTTCTCTCTGAAAAAACATCTGCAACACCCCCTTTACCCAAGTGATAAAATTTCGCATTATTGCCCCCTCCTTTTCCAGATGGGTTCTGTGCCATAGCGCACTGCGTCGATATGGTGATTGTCTCTGTCAGGGTAGCCGCTGATGACCTCCCCTGCCTTGTTCCTGTCATATTCATAGGCGGTAAATTCCTTCGCCGTATCGGGACAGCGCACCGGATCAATCACAATCCGCACCAACGCCTGTAACCATTTCATGCTGTAGTCCACGCTCCCCGGGCCCTTCACTGCGCCACGGCAGAACAGCCCATAGCTGCGATAGTCCGCAACGCTTTTCGGCTCGGCACTGTCCGCCGTAATCAAATCTGTATCCTGCACGCCGTATTGCCGCAGGAGCCTTGCCGTTTCCGCATTGCCCGTTCTGTGCCTTGTCAGCTCTCCGAAAATATAAAGCGTCCGTCTGGCGGCATCGTAGTGCATCCGATTGAACGCCCAAGGGTCTGGGTAAAAGCCCCAGTCCACGCCGTTGTAAATGCGGTCAAAGGCTGCAATCTCTGCATCGGTGATTTCCTCCACAGTTACGTTGTCGAATACCGCACCGCCGCTGCCGACCACCTCGCCCAGATATTCATGCCGATATGCCTTTTCGTTCAGCTCTTTCAGATATTCCGCCTCCTGCAAAAACGCATCCCCCAACCACGCAGGCGGCACACGCCGATAATCAGAGGTATGCACCAAGCGGTTTGCCTTCGGCTGTAGGCACTCCCGGTTTACCCAGTTGCTCTGGCTTTTCGGCGGATTGTAGCTGTAGAATACAAAAAATCTGCTGCCGCCGCGCATCAGGGATTGATTGATGGTGCGGATTTCCTGCATCCCCGCAAACTCGTCCGCCTCCTCATACCAGATGTATTTACAATAGCCCTTTCGGAATTTCGTAGATTTGATTTTCTTCGGCTCGTCCGCCCCACGAAACAAAATCCTCTGTCCTGTCGGGATGTACGAAAGCTGTAACGGGCTGAGCTTTGCCTTCCACAAATGCTCTACACCCAATGCCTCAATCGCCCAGAGCAGCTGCTCATACACGCTGTCCTTCAGATTGACCGCCACCTTCCGCAGAACAAGCGCATTGGCGGCGGTGTCCTGCATCATCCCCAAGATAATCTCCACAGAGATAAAGGAGGATTTCGTAGAGCCACGCCCACCCTTCAGCCAGTAGTGCGTGTGCCGTCCTGCTTTGATGTCATGATGCACCCCGTAAAAAGAGGGCGCAATCAGCTTTGTTAAATCAGACATTCGCATCCTCCTTCGGGATATTGTCAATGATGGTAACAGGCAGAACCGCTACCGTACCAGCCGCAGAATATCGCTTCATTAGCTCCGCCCCTGCTTTCAGACGGTCGCTCAGTGCGGTATCCAAGCCGAACTGGTCTTTCACCTCGCCACGCATCACCGCAGTATAAAACTCCATCACCTCATCCGCATCGGCAACGCGCTTTTTATCCTGCGCCCCCAGCCGCTCGGCTATATATGCCGAAACCTTAGGGCTTTTTAGGGTTTTCGCTGCATCCTCTCCAAGGCTTTTCGATTGATATCCTGCCTTTCTTGCCGCTTCTGTCGCATTGCCGCATTCGATATAATAATCCGCAAACGCTTTCTGTTTTGGTGTCAGCTTCATGCGTCATCACCTCGGTATAAAAGGGCAAGCAGCTTTGCAATATCAACCATGCTGTAGGTTTCCAGTAAGGTCTCGTTTTTTGTTCTGCCATCTTCCAATTCTCTGCTTTCAATGACAATATATTTCGTTATCATTTTCCCAACTTTTTGGGAATACGCCTGTATCTGATTGATTTTTATTTTTCGCCCTTGCATCAGCAGGGCTTTCTGTAATTTGTAAACAGTCGTTCTTATATTCATTTTTCCGCCCCGCTTTCTTTGTAATGAAAAAGGACACCCGTTTCCAAGTGTCCCAAAAGGAGGTAATGCAAAATATCCGCCGTGTCTTGAAACCGCCTACTCGATTTCCATAGTATCACTATAGCATATTCAAAACGAACTTGCCGAACATTTCAGCATTTTTCTAAAAATCTTTCAAAATACATCCGACAGCTGTCACTGGTAGCTTTTCCACCGATTTTATCTGCCACCTCATACCATGACAGACGATCCAGTATTCTGTATTGGATAATCCGCCGCATCCTGCTGTCCGTAATTGAATTTATGTATGCCTCGACTGCGTTCGTCTGCTCCAGAAGCCGTTCCTCTCTTTCCGCCAGCTGCGCCGCATATAGTCTCAGATGTGTACTCTGCTTATCGTGCGCGGCATACGGAAACCCCTCAATGCGAATATGCCCGATTGTTCCGTCTGCCCTTGTGCCTGTCACAGAATCAATGACTGTTCCCTCCTGCCGAATTCTCGTCAGCCTGCTTTCTGTTTTCTCCATTCGCCTGCGAATGTCCTTGATTTCTTCCTGTAAATCCGCATACTGAATCAGTACATCCTTCGTCAAACTATCATCCCTCCAGCCGTTTCACCCATCTTGCTTTCTTCCTCCGGATAATGTCGTATATCTCGGCGTTGTCCTCCGCATCCAACAGCAGCCCCAGTACGTTGTAGACATCCGCTGCCTCCTCCACCAGACTCTTTCTTGCCTCGTCCACCGTCACAGACGTTGGGTTGATACCCGTCAACGCTCGCCGCAGCTTCAATGCCGCCTGCGATAATTCCGCACATTCTTCTGCTAATTGCGCTAACAGCTCGTCCTGCGGAATGTGCTGTTTGATTTTCTCATCAAGATTCATCCTTTGTCCTTCTTTCTTTCAGATAGCTATAAACACCATAGGGCAACCAGAGCACGATAATCCATAAAAACCAAATAATCGGTGTCCATACGCTTTTTATATACTCTTCACTGAGTGTATTCAAAAAAAGACCATATCCAATCATTATGTACACGATTATCAAAATTGCCAAAATAACCATTACCAGCACTTCTCTCCTCTCTTTCTTTCCAGTGCCGCTTCTGCTTCTTCTCTTGTGAAATACAGGTTCTCATAGTCATACGGTTCCCATTCGTCAGCATACTTGACAGCCTTTACCGATACATCCTGCACCTTGTGCTCGCTGATATAAAAATAGTGGTTCGGTACGGTTTCTTCGAGAATTTCATACACCGTATCTCCGACCTTGCAAGGCAACACCAACAGCCGCCCCTGTTCTTCCAAGTCCCTGTAGCGTTTCAGTTCTTCCAGCCAGTCAGCTTCCTGTCCAAATCCCTCCGCAGTACGTTTACACGCCCTTGCTTCCGCCCCGAAATCTTCTACCGGAGTATATCTTCTCAATCGGTTTACTGCTTCTCTCAGCCGGTTAATCTTTTCTTCAAGTGTCGCTCTCATTTTCCTCACTCCTTAAATCACGCCATGCAGTTCCTGCATGGTTTCAAACCGCCTTCCGCACATCTCCGGCAGATTTGCCCTTACCAGAGCTTCTGCAAACGGCGGCGGCACCGCATTTCCGCAGCGTGCGACCTGTTTCGTTTTGCCGTATGCCCTTCCTGTATAGTCATGGTCGATGATGTAATCGGGCGGAAAACCATTCGCCGCGTACAGTTCCCTCGGAGTCAGCATCCGCAGTCCGATGTCACTGATGAAGTACATCGTCCCATTGACATCCAGCAGCAGAATTTCATCCTCTGCGATTGCATACCCGCAGTACGCATTCAGCAGTTCTCTGACCTCGTTCCAGTGATGCAGGTTCATTTCCGACCGGCTCATTTTCACTGTGACAACGCCGAAATGCCCTGCGGATGTTGTAACCGTATGCAAGGGCTCGTCCGGCTTCTGTCCGATGCCCGTTTTGTAAAACTTGGAAATAAAGGTCTCCACAACACACTCCCTGTCCTTCGTAGTCGAGGTATGTAAGGGACTATTCACATCCAGCGGTCTGCCATTCTGGAAGTATTCCGCCAGATATGCCACAGAAAGTCCGTATCTGTTCGCTGCATCCAGCGTCATTATCGGCTCATCCATCCCCTGCCCTCTTACCCTTTCCGATTGCTCTGTGTGATATTGAATCAGAGAAGGCATCGCAAGGCGTTGTTTGTCCTCCGCTATAGCAGTCATTACAGGTGTTGCCAGACCATATCCATGCTTTCCTGTAATTGTCGGAATGGGTTCTTTCAGTTCCTGACCCCTAAATTGTTCTCCTTTATGGTTCACCTGTACAATAAACGGACTAAGTTCCGGTTGACACAGGTACTGTTTTCCGCTGCTTACAACAGTACTTACAGGTTCTTTAATATCATGCACCCTCGGTGCCTGCCCTTTTCTTTCCCCGTAACCAATAGGAACAATAAAAGGCTCTTTATTCTGCAATACAAATTTCTCGATGCCTCTTGCAATGCGTTTCTGTGTATTTACCGCCAAAGGGCGCACAGCACGGATACCGTATTTTTCTTTGATTTCATCCGTTGTGTCAAAAATGGACGGGCATGGAATCGTCCAGTCGATAATCTCCGCCGCCCCTCTCCATGGCTTGCATTTTCCACTTTTTACTTCTTCGCTGTCCTTCGGTGCATGGGTGCGTTCCGGCCAGATAATCTTCTTTCCGTCACATCTGGCAATCAGAAAAAATCTCTTTCGGATGGTCGGCGCACCATAGTCCGCCGCTACAAGCTCCCGATGGTCTATCTCATAGCCCAATGCCTGCAGCTGCTCCTTCCACTTGCAGAAGGTTTCGCCGCGCCTGCTTTTCACAGGCTTTCCTTTTCGCACAGGCCCCCATGTCTGAAATTCTTCCACGTTCTCCAGAATGATAACTCTCGGCTTAACCGTCCCCGCCCATTTCAGCACAATCCATGCCAGACCGCGAATATTTCTGTCTACGGGCTTACTGCCCTTTGCCTTGGAAAAATGCTTGCAGTCCGGCGAAAACCACGCCAGCCCGACAGGTCTGCCCCTCGTGACCTCCCACGGGTCTACGTCCCATACGCTTTCGCAATAATGCCTCGTTTGCGGATGATTCGTCTGATGCATCAGAATCGCATCCGGGTCATGGTTGATGGCTGCATCCACCGCTCTGCCTGTGGCAAGCTCTATCCCTGTTGACGCACCGCCTCCGCCTGCGAAATTGTCTATTATCATTTCCTCAAAAAAATCTATCTGCCTCATTTCCTCACTCCTCAGAACGGCAAATCGTCATCCTCTACTGTCTCGTCAATGGGGTAGAATCCCTCCTGCTCCGCCAACCCCATTTGTTTCCCGGTCTGCGCCGCAGGCTTGCTCTGTGCCGGTGCAGGCTTACTCTCACCATTCTTTTCACTGTCACGTTTACTTTCAACAAAATACTGCTCCTCCACAATCACATCCGTGCTCCAGCGTTTTTTGCCTTCGTTGTCCTCCCAGCTACGCACCTGCAATCTACCGACAACAGAAACCATCTGCCCTTTTTTGAAATATTTCTCTGCAAATTCTCCCGTTTTGCCAAATGCCACGCAGTTGATGAAGTCCGCCTCAGGTTCTCCCTGCCGTTTGAAACGTCTATTCACCGCCAATGTATACCTCGCTATGGCTAAGGGTTCACTACCCTGTGAATACCGCACCTCCGGCTCTTTTACCAGCCGTCCCATCAGAATCACTCTATTCATACCTCAAGCTCCTCTCTCGTTCTGTAGTTCCGCCCTTCGCCCCATCCGATCTTGAGCTTATATTTGCCGCACCGCTGATAAATTCTGCTCCCCATAGCCTCGTCAAGTTCCATGATTTCATTCAGCCCTCTTTCCCCCGAAAAAATCGTCCGCAGGGCGCGATTATTATACCGCGCGTTGATGATTTCAAACGCAAGATTGATGTCCCCATCGGTCGGCAGTGCGCCGTTTCTGGTTTTCAGAAAATCGTCGATATACAGCACCTCTGCCGTTTTCCATTTGTTGATTTCGCGCGCATAATTTTCATCATCCGTCTTGAGGGCTTTCAGCTTGGTGGCTTCTTCCGTCCAGATCATGTAGCGCACGCCCTTGCCCTGCAGCATGAGTCGATTCGCAATGGCGGTGCAGATATGCGTTTTCCCTGCCCCGACCTGTCCGCCGATATAAAACCACCCCTCTCTTTCCTCACAGAAGCATTCCGCCGCCGCAAGGATGGATTTCTGCCAGCTTGTTTTCGCCTCGTAGGTCTCGAAGCGATACCGCTCCGCCATGTCCTGCAAGCCGCTTCGTTTCAGCCGCCACTTGCCCCTGCGCTTCTCCATACACTCGCACTCCATGGTGTATTCATACCCATCCTTCATCAAAAACACAAACCCCTTGTTGCGGCAAATCGGGCAGTCATATCCCGTCAGGTCGCCCCTTCTGCTGTTGTATAACGCCATCCGCTCCTCACAGGACGGTGCCGTCGTATCTGCCTTCTTCGCCTCTGCCATAATCCGTTCCAGAATCGTCATCATACTTCCCCTCCAATACCTTCGGCAAATTGCCGTCCTTCATCAGCCAGTCAAAATCCGCCTGCCAGTTATTCTTATTTCCGCCTCGTAAAAACCTGCTGCGCTCCGCCTTTGTAAATGCCTGCTCGAAATCCGTAAGCGTGTAGCCGCTGTTCAACCTTGCATGGATTGCCTTCTTCCGCTTGTCCGAAATCACTTTTACCGCAGGGAAGGAAGGACAGAGCCTGTGGTAGGCAGCCACCACTGTGGATGCCGTTATGGTTTTCGGTTTTTCATTTTCATTACCATTTTCATTTTCATTACCATTTTCATTTTCATTTACATTTTCATTTACATTTACATTTTCATTTTCATTAGGTTTTTCAAAAGCGTCCTTTTCTGACCTGTTTTCAAAACCATAGGTTTCTGTTTTCTCCTCTTTTTCAAAACCATAGGTTTCCGTTTTTCCTTCTTTTTCAGAATCAACGGTTTTCGTTTTTTCCTCTTTTTTATTGCTATCGGTTTTGCTTGGTCTGCCGCCCTTTTTCCCTGCGGTATACCGATGGTTATTTGCGTCAATCTGCGGCTTGATTAAAAGAAAGATGCTCAGCACCGCATCCGATGCCTGTGTCGGCTCCGTACCGTTCAGCGCATAGTCCGCAATCGTGTTGTAAATATCCGCCTGCACTTTCTTTGGCTGCCGCCGAATTGCCTCATAAAAGCTGCGGTAAAATACAAAGCTATCTCTCTCCATCTTCGTCACCTGCCTTATCTGCAAACGGCACAGGCGGCTCATAGTCCCGGTACAGCCGCATGAAATCCGCCAGCGGCATTGTCACCAGCCAACCGAAGTTGTTCTTCCGGTGAAAGACCGCCGGCAGCTCTCCCGCCCTGCTGTCTCTGACGGACTGCGCCACCGCATCCTCAAGATTCAGCCGTTCTACCCGTTTACATTCAATATGTATCCCCTCTAATCCAACTACATCCGCATCGCCGTTTGCACCGCAGTATTGCTGCCCCCGGCGGCAGTCATAGCCGTATTCCCGCAGGATACGGGCAAGCTCTCGCTCGCCCCTCGCTCCCTTCTGTCTGCTGTTCGTCAATTTCATTCCCCCTTATTTTTGCTTTGCGGAGCTTTTTCCCCACTCCTTTAACAGCATATCTAATTCCGATGGCGGGATAGTCTCAATCTGCAATGCCGCGCAATCCTGTATCACGCTGTCAATCAGGCGGCTCATTTCCTTTGTATCGTAGGTGCTGCTACCATAATAGGCGAACACCTTCTTGCATCCGTCCAGTGTACTGTCCACTACCTCTGTCAGCCAGCCTGTGCCGTTTCTCTGCCATGTTTCGCAGAACCGCTCCACCGCATCGGCACGCAATGCCAGCGGCTCATATTTCCCCACAAGGCGGATATGCTTGCGGTAAACCTCCTCCTTGCTGATGCTGAGCTTGCTGTCCTGTAGCCGTTCCGCAATCTTCGTGCAAAGCACCCAGAGGTAATCATTGGCATCCAGAGAACGCTTTTTCCGCTTCTTCTTTGCCGTAATTTCCAGTGTCGGCATGCCTGCCTGCGTGATTTCATCAATACTCGCCAGCAGGTGGCTCTTTTCGTGGTGCGGCACCAGAAAGGAAAGCTCCATGCTCCCATCCATCAGAAACTTAATGCCGTTGTATGTACCGTAGGTTTCCATCATTCGCCCTCACCCTTGTTCTTTCTTGCCGCGTAGTCCGCTGTAGCACAATCGGGGCAAAGACCGCCGAATTTATCAAAATATTCCTGTGCCGTAAAGGTTCTCTTGGATGTCTTGATTTCATCCTTCAGCTTCTGTTTGCATCTGGTGCAGTATACAGGCTCCTTCTTTTCGTCCTGACTGTATTTCGTTCTGCCTGCCGCCCAGTAAACATCCGCACCGATGCCTAATGCCTTCGCCGCCACGCCGATGGCATCCGTATACGCCATCTTGTAGCACTCGTCCGAGGTTTCGGGCGAACCCTTGAATACGTTCACCAGCATAGAGCCGCCGATGCCCTCAATGGGTCTGCTCCATTCCCCATCCACCTTCACATACAGGTGAATCTCGCAGAAAGCAGCTACCCTGCCATCCTTGCCTTCCTCTGCCCAGATGCGCTTGATTTCCGTGTACCAGCCGACACCGCATACACCAAACAGCTCCGTCAGTTTCTGGATACGCCACATCGGGTTGATATCCGTAAAGCCGCTCAGCTTGCCGCCCTTGATGGTTTTTTTCGCCGCATCCGGCACCTCTCTGCCTGCGTTGTAATATCTCATGTTATCCATCATATCCATAAACATCTTCCCTTCTAATACAATCGTCACAACCGATGATTTCTCCATGCCTTTTGTAGAAATAGTCGCATTTCACACTGCCGCATACAGGGCACATCGGTTCTTCGGGTTCGTATTCTTCCTCTTTTCTGGGGTCTTCTGTGTATGTAAATGCCATCACAACACCTTCCTGCAAATCTCCGCAGGGAAGCTCTCCCCGTTTAAGTACCAGCAGTTCCACCAAGGGTCATACTGCCATTCTCCGCTTTTCAGCAAAGGCTCCCCGTCCACACGGTTAATCTGCATCGTGCCTGTCCAGTTTTCCATTGCATTTCCCTCCTGTTTCTGTTATTCTGTAAGTGAATATTTATCCATTCCCCCGAGGCGTGCCACCGCCAAAGGGGATATTTTATTTT
>ENA-OOWO01000802-OOWO01000802.1-human-gut-metagenome-genome-assembly--contig:-NODE-802-length-21248-cov-3.715755_pt1 | contig 21248 bp, 17 predicted proteins | sample MGYA00241579_ERZ501327 | MGnify/ENA primary metagenome ERZ501327 (study PRJEB25962, sample SAMEA2042836) | human gut metagenome | biome: human gut; feature: human-associated habitat; material: faeces...
CTCGGAATTCTTCTTCGCTCATTGGACACTCGGTACTGAAGTCGGGCATTTCTTTACTGACGGTCTCAGCATAGATGCGTCTCATTTCTTCGTAGGGGAATGTGAGCGGCAAAATGCCGTTTGCTCGAGCATAACTCACCATGGCACTAGCGATGTGATGACCGACACGGAAAGGCAATTTATACTCATTCATTAATCGATCAGCGATTTCTTGGCTTGCCGTCCAATCCAAAGAAAGCTCTTCAAGCGCTCTTTCTTTATTAACGACAAGTGCACAGAGAATTTTGATAAATCGCTCCATCGTTTTGACACTTAAATCAGCCAAGGCAGAATGTACTTTTACAGATTTGCCATCAATCATGCCACTTGGCACATTGTGAGCCCGAGTTATTGCTAAATTGGCTTCGCTCACCACATCGCTTGCGTTTCCACGGCAACTGATCAAAAGTCCAGGATTGCGTTTTTGGGGCATAGCTGATGATACATAAGTGTTGCCATTGCCTTCAGAGAGCAAAATCCATGGACGCGGTTGAGCGTACTGAACCATGATGTCGGCAATCATGGAACCGATGTGAAGCGCAATCGAGGCTTGGATCTGAGCAAATTCGACCGGTAAATCCACCATGGCAATCTGCGTGGCATCGAAAGCATTGCGAATCGGCGCATGAAAGCCCAACAATTTAGCCATCAACTTACGGTTAAGGGGCCAGCCGGTGCCATTGAGCACACAAGAACCCATGGGACAGTAGTTCAGTCGGCTGAAAAATTGGGTCAAACGGACACGATCGCGTTTAAAGCCTTCAATAAACCCTAATAAATAGTGGGCAAAACTGGTTGGTTGGGCGGCCACACCATTGGTGTATGAGGGCATGACGGTGTCCTGGTGATTGCGTGCAAGTTCGAGCAGCGCGTCGATAACACTTTCCAGGCCTTTAGCCACACTGAGGACTTCGTCGCGCATAATCGCGACACGGAAAGTCGAGTGCATATCCTGGCTGGATCGGCCTACATGTATCTCTGTTACTTCGGAGGTACCCGCAGCGGCGATAAGTTTGGGCTCAAAATCAATGACGCGTTTAACACGGTTGGCGGGATCTTTGCCACTATCGATAACTTCTTTCAGAGCTTTGGCGGCAACATGCGCTAGTTGCGGCTTCAATAGACCGCCCGCACTATTGGCAATAATAGTGGCTTTATTCATTTGGCTTAACCAATAAAATTCGTCGCGAATCATAAGATTTCTCCGTTGAAGAAAGATTATGGAGTCTTAATTGAGGTTATTTTTTCAATGATGGCATCAACCGTTTGCGTTTGTAGCTCAGCTTGCATTCGTTGGGTAACGGCACTCTTTATGCCGTTGCCGATGCCGTCCTTGCCTTCGTAAAGTGTTGCTTTAAGGGCTTCTTTCGCACAATCTTTGCCTAAAAGCCTCAATACAACCGTTTGCGCTTTTGAGGTTGTCCGACTGGTAACTTGCGGACTGATCGTAGCGATTTCCCGGGCTGCCTTTGTTTGTCCTAAAGTGACAAAAGCCCATTGAGTGAGAACTTTTGTGTCCGCCTCAGAGGCGTTTTTAACAAGGCATCGTCCCAGTTCGTCGCCATATTGTCCGGCGCAGCACACTGAGCTCAGACCGAGCGAAGTTAGCATCAGAATAATGATTTTTTTCATGGTGGTTCCTTTTGCATTGTATTGTAGTGGGCTTGAATAGGTATTGGGTCTGAAAATCGCTAAAATACACAAGTCAATATGGAGATCGGCTGTGAAGCGTTTTGTAGAACTCACCGTTAGAAAAGGAAGCACATTGGCTTCTCTGGAACGTCATAATCCGGAGGATCTGCACGTTGTGCTTGAGGCCTTTCTTACTTATTTACCGGATGATCTGATTTCAGCTTCAACCGCTCTTACCAAAGCTCAGGAATTCTTGGATGGGGCCGGTGATTGGTTGAGAGAGACTCCGGTATCCATTCTCTTGCAATCGCTAAAGAAGGGACTGATTTTTGAGGCGACGGTCGGTTACCGAAAAAATAGCCGTGACCGCTACACACGCGCCGAGCTTGAGGACGCCGTGCTTCTTGAAGAAGAGAGAAGGGAAACGTTGCGAAACGTGATGCAAAAAGCCCTTCAGCAAAGAAACCGCGAGATTAATTCTAAAAAGCGTCAGACAAGTCCCTACGATCAACAGTTCATGCGTGAGGCGCTTGAATTTGCCCGTGAGGCCGCCCGGGTCGGTGAAGTGCCGGTGGGTTGCGTCATCGTTAAAGACGGCGCCATTATCGGTGTGGGTCGAAATCGCTCTATTGAAGATAATGACCCGAGCGCGCACGCTGAAGTTATTGCGATTCGTCAGGCGTCTCAAGCTTTGGAAAACTACCGTTTGTCAGGCTGCACGCTTTATGTGACACTGGAGCCTTGCCAGATGTGTTCCGGTGCAATCGTACAGTCCCGGATGACACGGGTAGTAGTCGGATGTATGAATCCGAAAGCCGGCTGTGCAGGCTCTATCTTAAATCTTCTGGATATGCCTGAATTTAATCATCAGGTAGAATTGACGACAGGAGTGATGGAAGAAGAATGCAGTCAGATGATGAAATCATTTTTTAAAGAATTGAGAGAAGCAAGGAAGAAGAAAAAGCAGCTGGAAAAAGAACAGATCGGGGAAATATAAAAGACAGGTGATCATATGAATGAAAAGACAGTAGGAATGCTTGCAAAGTTTACAGGTGTGTCTGTACATACAATAAAATATTATGAGAAGATTGGTCTTCTGAGTTCTACGAGAAGAGAACATTCGAATTACAGGTCTTACGATATAAGGGCATGCACGGATATTTACGAATGTATGAAGTATAAGAATCTTGGGTTCGCATTGAAAGAGGTCGGGAATCTGATAAAGGAAGCAGATTCAGAAGCGATAGATAATCTGTTGAAAAAAAGATTAGAGGAAATAGATGCTTCACTGTCAGAATTGCAGGAATTAAAAAAACGTGTGACGGATTATCTTGCAGAGACGGAAGAGATAGAAAAGAAACAGGGAAACTGGTATATAGAAGAAATGCCGGATTTCTGGATCAGATTTCAGACGAATAACCTGGAATATGGCAAAAATGCACAACTTGAATCGGACGGGATTAATTTCATGGATTATGCACCGGAAAGCAAATCGGTACTTAAGATAAGCAGAGAAAGTCTGAATGGAACGGAAAACCAGTTCTCCTGGGGACAGGCAGTACGGGCAGAGTATATAGAAGATATCGAAAAAAATGAAAATGTCTGGAGCAGGCAAAAAGGATATATCAGGATAAAAGGCGGAAGAGCATTTGTCCTGTATCTGAAAATTACCGGACCGTATGCATCGGAAGGAGTGCTGCAGAAGAAAATCCGAAAGATATACCGAAAGTTTCAACAAGATGCAAAGATACCGGGAGATGCTTACTGTGTAAGGATTAAGATCACACATGATGAAGAAGGAAATGATTGGAATTATTTGAAAATATATATATTACTGAAACCTGAGAGTTAATCTCAGGTTTTTGCACTTTAGTGAGGTAAAATGCCATTGAAGAGGTGAAATTAGAAAGAAAAGAATAGAAAAAATTAATAGAAAATGATTAAAAAGACTGAAAATTATAAAATGTATTAATAAGAGTACACTTGACCTGATACCTGTATCCAGTTATAAAATTAACAATATAGAAAAACGGGTCAGGAGGAAACGGATAATGACAAGTGAAGAAATCAAAAATATGAGTTTTGAAGATTTCCGGACACAGATTGAGGGGATGGAAGAGGTTCAGAAACTCACAGCAGACGGAACGGAGAGATATGGTATATATAAGCATGATGTATGCTATGTAAACAGAGACGGGATTGAGCGTACGCTCCAGATGATCGTACCAGAGACGAATGCCAAAGCACCAAAGATATATCCGGCAATTTTGTATGTTCAGGGATCGGCATGGAGAAAACAGGACAACTATAAACGGCTTGGAGCAATGGCAGATCTTGCAAGACGTGGATTTGTGACAGCGATTCTTCAATACAGAGAAAGCGATCTTGCTACATTTCCTGCTCCTGTAGAAGATGCAAAGACAGGTGTACGTTTCTTAAGAAAACATGCAGAGGAATATCGTATTGATCCGTCCCAGGTCTTTATAATGGGAGATTCAAGCGGCGGCAATACAGCGTTTATTGCGGGGGTTACGGCAGATCAGGAGCTGATGGACACAGATGTATATGGAGAATATTCCTGCAAGGTAAATGCAATCGTAGATTTCTACGGAGTTACATGCGTACAGATAAAAGAAGATTTCCCAACTACATTGAACCAGGGAGAACCGGACAGTCCGGAAGGAATGCTGATCGGTAAGAAGAATGTATATGAATATCCGGAACTTTCCAATGCAGTTACCTGTATGAATTATGTAAAAAAAGAGACAGAGATACCACCGGTCCTGATGATGCACGGACTTGCCGATGATCTGGTAGCACCGGAGCAGAGTATCCGCCTGTATAAGAAATTAAGAGAAGAAGACAAAGAAGTAGAATTCTATCTGGTAGAGAATGCAAAACACGGAGATCCGGCATTCTGGACAGAGAAGAATATGGATATTGTGGAAAAATTCCTGAAAGCACACATGAATTAAGGAGGTGCAGACTATGAATGCTACTGTAATGGCTATTATTCTGGTATTGATCGTTGTGGCAACGGTTGTCACGAAGAAAGTACCATTTAACTTTGTATTATTTATTGTACCGATCATTTGCTCGTTACTTTTGGGCTTTAGCTTACAGGAGACAAGTGACTTTGTACTGGAGCAGTTCAGTTCGATCATGAAATCTGCGGGATTCATGTTATTGTTTGCATTTCTGTATTTTCAGATGCTTACAGAAGCAGGAGTATTTGATACTATCATATCAGCAGTGACGAACAAGCTTGGCGATAAGATGAATGTCATCGTAATTATGATCCTGACATCCGTAATTGCAGCATTTGCAATTCTGACAGGAAATTTTACACCGGCGTACCTGATCACATTCCCGATCCTGGTACCACTTTATAAGAAATATGATTTTGACCGTGAGGCAGCATTTATCATAGCACAGACTGCAATGTCTGCGATGTGCTTCATTCCGTGGGGGATTGGAATGGCATATACGGCATCTTCTGCAGGATTATCTGCCAATGAACTGTCAAAGGCATCGGTTCCATGGGCATTATGTTTTATCCCGGCCATCGTTCTGCAGTGGGTATACTTTGGGATCAAGCATAAGAAACGTGTGGGAACATTTGGCGTAGTTGTAGAAAATGTAGAAGAGGAGACAAAAGAAGTAGAAGAGAATCCATACAGACGGCCAAAGCTTTTCTGGATTAATTTTATCTTATTCATTGTATTCATGGTCGGTCTTGGTGTATTCAGTCTGCCTCCATATCTGGTATTTATGGCAGCAACGGTCGTAACGGCAATGATCAACTATCCAAAGAATTTTGGTGAGATATTTGGTAAAGTCGGACCGATGTATCTGAACATTATCGTAATGCTGCTTGCAATCTCTGTATATCAGGCAGTATTCAATAATACGGGAATGGTAGGAGCTGTCTCAGACGGACTGATTAAGATCTGTCCGAAGTTCATGCTGGAATATATACATATCATCTTACTGCTGTTATGTGTGATTATCATTTACTTTATTCCATTCCAGATCTTCAATGCAATGTATCCGGTGTTCATCTCTATCGGGGCAGGATTTGGAATTCCGGCAGTGACGATCATTGCACCGTTCGTATGTAACCTGTCACTGGCAACGAGTTCAACACCGACAAACTCATCAACTTATCTTGGATGTGCATTGACAGAGACAGATGTACAGCACTTCTGTAAGAAGGCAGTTCCGGTACAGACAGTAACAAATGCAATTGTGATATTGCTGGCGTTAATATTTGGCATAGTATAAAAAACGGAGACAGAGGAATTTTGGAAATTCTTCTGTCTCTATTTTTATAGAAAACCGGCCATGGCAGGTTCTGTATATAAAAAATACCCACATGCGAAAAATCACAGTGGATAAGATGAATACTATATTATTATTTATGTGCATTGCGCTTCGAACGAGCCTTCACAGACGTTACCTTGGTAGTTAACTCAGCCCAGGCACCCTTACGGCACCCGAGAGGTTCCACTTAGTGCTGCTTCATTCCTGACCTGACACGGTTCATGGAGTCCCGTCGCGTAAGACCCAAACATCAACGTCACTTTCCAAGGGCAGCTCTGCAAAAACAAGCCCTCTGCGCAATATCACCCCTGCTATAGCGGATTGCAGGTGCAAGGTACCGCTAACACCCCGGCTGCACAGCTCAACATTTTAACGTGTTCCGGGCAAAAAGTCAATGGAAATGTTGTAAAAAAGGCGATACCAATTTATAATACCTAGATATATGAGAATTTATCTGATCGGGTGTATGCCTGAAGGGAAAAATTCTGATCTGGAGGAAAGAATAATGAAGATATTACTGGCAGCAGTCAATGCAAAATATATACATTCCAATCTGGCGGTCTACAGCCTGAAAGCCTATGCCGAGGATCCGGCGGTGGAGATCGGAGAATATACGATCAACCAGCAAAAGGACGATATCCTGATGGACATCTATAAGAGACAACCGGATATTCTCTGCCTTTCCTGCTATATCTGGAATTTGGACTATATAGAAGAAATTGTGCTGGAAATCGGAAAGCTGCGTCCGGATATGCCAATCTGGCTTGGCGGGCCGGAGGTTTCCTATGATGCAAAAGAAGTATTAAGACGGCTTCCATGTGTCAAAGGAGTGATGAAAGGCGAAGGAGAGAAAACTTTCAAAGAAATCTGCCGGATATACCGAAATGAATTTGAAAAAAGAGAAAATGTATGTGGATATCAGGATAAAAATGTGGATAATTCCTGGAAGAAATCGGAGAGTGTGGATAACCAGTTAAAGGGTGTGGACGGAATCACTTTCCGGGAAGAAAAAGAGAAAATTATCGACAATCCGTGGCGTCCGATCATGGATCTGAGCGAAGTCCCATTTGTCTACGATCATATGGAAGATTTTGAACACAAGATCATTTACTACGAGACAAGCAGAGGATGCCCGTTCTCCTGCAGCTATTGTCTGTCATCGGTGGACAAGCGTCTGCGTTTCAGGGATATAGAACTGGTGAAGAAGGAGCTGCAGTTTTTCCTTGACCACAAAGTACCGCAGGTGAAATTTGTTGACCGTACATTCAACTGCAAACACGACCACAGCATTGCTATCTGGAAATATATCATGGAGCATGATAATGGCATTACGAACTTCCACTTTGAGATTGCCGCGGATATTCTGAATGAAGAAGAACTGGAACTTCTGGAACAGATGCGCCCAGGACTGGTACAGCTTGAGATCGGTGTACAGTCAACAAATCCGAAGACGATCAAAGAGATCCACAGAGTTATGGACTTTGAAAAAGTATCTAAAATCGTGAGAAGAATTCAGAATAAGGGAAATGTGCACGAACATCTGGATCTGATCGCCGGCCTTCCGTACGAAGATGTGGAAAGCTTCGCACATTCCTTTGATGATGTCTATGCATTAAAACCGGAGCAGCTCCAGCTGGGATTCCTGAAAGTGCTTAAGGGATCCTTTATGCAGGAGCATCAGGAAGAGTACGGCATTGTCCATAAAGCGCACCCACCGTATGAAGTACTGTATACAAAATGGATTTCCTATGAAGATGTGCTGCGCCTGAAAGGGATTGAGGAGATGGTGGAGGTCTACTATAACAGCCGTCAGTTTACGAATACGATGGAAGAACTGGAAAAGGAATACGATTCTGCATTCACCATGTATGACCGGCTTGCATCTTATTACGAAGACAATGGTTATAACGCCGTTCAACACAAGCGGAGTGCCAGATATGAGATACTGCTGAATTATATACGGCTTCATCATAAAGAAAAAGAAGATCTGTTCCGGGAAGTGCTCACATATGATTATTATCTTCGTGAAAATGCGAAGAGCCGTCCGGAATTCGCCGGGGATTATCTGGTGGAAAAGAATGTGGCGAGAGCATTTTATGAAAAAGAAGAAGAGACACATATGTACCTTCCGGATTATGGAAAATACGACAGAAATCAGATGCGTAAAATGACGCATTTAGAATATTTTAAATTGGCAGATACCTATATCCTGTTCGATTATCAGAACAGAAACCCGCTGAATCAGGAAGCCAGGGTCTGTAAAGTGGAATTGATAAAGTGAGAATAAAATAAGTATTAATATAAAAGGAAATAGAATTATGAAAAAAAGAACGGGAGAGATCCTGGAACTTCTGGATGAAAAATACGGAACAGAATTTATCTGTTATCTGAATTATGAAACTCCGTGGCAGCTTCTGATCGCTACGATGTTAAGTGCGCAGTGTACCGATGCAAGAGTCAATATTGTAACAAAAGATCTGTTCCGGAAGTACCCGTCTGTCGAAGCATTTGCGGACGCAGACCTGAAAGAATTAGAACAGGATATCAAACCAACGGGATTCTATCATAATAAAGCGAAGAATATCATAGCCTGTATGAAAGACATCCGGGATAAATATAACGGAGAAGTCCCATCAGAACTTGAAGACCTTTTAAGTCTGGCGGGAGTAGGCAGAAAGACAGCCAATGTGATCCGCGGAAATATCTATCACGTGCCGAGTGTGGTCGTGGATACACATGTAAAGCGCATATCCAATCGGCTCGGACTTACGAAGAATCAGGATCCGGACAAGATCGAACAGGATTTGATGAAGGAACTGCCGGAGGATCACTGGATTCTCTGGAATATTCATATCATTACATTCGGACGTACGATCTGCAGTGCAAGGAGTCCGAAATGTGAGGATTGTTTCTTGCAAAAATATTGTAAAGAGTATAAAATGTAGAGAAATACGTTACTGTTTACGTAAAAACTGATAATCGGTAACAGGAATAGAATTAAAGAAGGTAGAAGAATGAATTTTAACAATAAAAGAACAAGAAGAATTGTATCAATTGTTGTACTTATTGTTATCATTGCCATGGTGGCAACGATGATCATTCCGTATCTTGTATAAGCATCTTATATAAAGAAAAGTGTGCTGCCATCGTGCAGACATAGTAAGAATGTACGGAATGCTGGGAATGAAGAGAATAAAAGATAAAAGGGGAACGTAACAAGCATGAAGTTAGAGACACAGACAGAACAGCTTATAAGTGAAACAGTTACCGTCTACGGATTATCACCGCAGATCGGTGTACACGCACTTGCACAGACTGCAAATGCACTGGCAGCGCAGGGTACAGTGTTTTCTGTCTGCCCGGATATAACAGAAGACGAGGAAACAGACACAGATATAAAGAACGAGGATATGCAGGATACGCACGAAACATCTGCAAGCGTCAGTGTACAGATTGCCTATCCGGAATATGTGTTCAAATCCAGAATCCACAAGATCGAAAAACTTCTGAAAAAAGCATGTAAAAAATATAACATAAACCTTGTTGCGGTACAGGCATCCGCCAATCCGGCAGTTCAGGTGATCGCAGTGACTGTTACGGGAATTGCAAAGGCACCGAAGGAAGAAGCCTGGAACCGGGAAACCGCACGAGCCTGCAGGGACATCGTGTTCGTGGGTCATGCGGGAATGGATGGCATGCTCAGGATCACAGAAGAAAAAGAACAGGAACTTAAGACTCGTTTTGCGCCGGTTTTCATGAAGCAGATAAAGTCATACAGACAGCAGATATTTGCTCCAAAAGAAATCGAAGCCGCAAAAGCCGGGGGCGCATTTGTCGTACGTCAGATCGCAGATGGCGGAATCTTGGCAGCACTGTGGAATCTTGCACTGGAACTTAATCAGGGACTGGATCTTGATATGAAGAAGATCAGCATTTTACAGGAAACGATCGAGGTATGCGAACATTTCCGACTGAATCCGTATCAGATGATATCCACAGGAAGTTTTCTGGCTGTGACTGACAATGGGGAAGTACTGGCAGATGCGCTGAACAATCAGGGGATTACAGCAGCAGTAATCGGACATACAACAGACAATAACGATAAGATCTTAAGAAATGGAGAAGAGATGCGTTATATCGACCGTCCGGCTCCGGATGAGATCTTGAAGCTTTACAGCGGAGGTATGAATGATGGAAGAATTAAGAAAGCAGATACTCCTGTATCTGGAGAAGCATAGCAGGGTAGACCTCGGAGAACTGGCAGTTCTTCTTGGAACCGATGAAGTAACCGTAGCAAATGAGATTTCAGCCATGGAAAGAGCAAAGATCATCTGTGGGTATCATACACTGATCGACTGGGATAAGACAGGAACCGAGTACGTCAATGCACTGATCGAAGTAAAAGTAACACCACAGCGTGACACAGGATTTGACAAGACCGCAGAACGGATCTGTAATTATCCAGAAGTATCGGCTGTATATCTGATCTCTGGTGATTTTGACATGATGGTGCTGATTGAAGGCAAGACATTACAGGAAGTGTCAAAGTTCGTATCAAGTAAATTATCACCGATCGAAGATGTCACAGGAACCAGTACACAGTTCGTATTAAAGAAATATAAAGACCATGGAACAATCATGTTCGGACAGAAAAAACCAGAAAGGATGCTTATAACACCATGATGAGAAATCCATTATCTAAGAAAATCACAGGCATCGAACCATCTGGAATCCGTAAATTCTTTGACCTGGTAAGTGAGATGCCGGACGCAATATCCCTTGGTGTAGGAGAACCTGATTTTGACACACCATGGAGAATCAGAGAGGAAGGTATCTACACCCTGGAACAGGGCAAGACTTTCTATACATCGAATGCAGGTCTTAAGGATCTGAAGATTGAGATCAGTAAATATCTGGAACGTAAGATCCATGTAGAATATGACCCGGATCATGAGATCATGGTGACGGTCGGAGGAAGTGAAGGAATCGATGTGGCACTGCGTGCAATGCTGGATCAGGGAGATGAAGTCCTGATCCCGCAGCCAAGTTATGTGTCTTATGTGCCTTGTACGATTCTGGCAGACGGTAACCCGGTTGTGATTCCGCTTCAGCAGAAAAATGAATTCAAGCTGACGGCAGAAGAACTGGAAGCAGCGATCACACCGAAGACAAAGATGCTGGTAATGCCGTTCCCAAATAACCCGACCGGATCGATCATGACAAAAGAAGATCTGGAGCCGATCGCCGAAGTTGTGAAGAGACATGATCTGTATGTACTTTCGGATGAGATTTACTCCGAACTTACATATAAGACAGAGCATGTGTCCATTTCATCCCTTCCGGGAATGAAGGAAAGAACACTGGTGATCAACGGATTCTCCAAAGGATTTGCAATGACAGGATGGAGACTTGGCTATATCTGCGGACCATCTGTGATCATAGAACAGATGCTGAAGATCCATCAGTTTGCAATCATGTGTGCGCCGACCAACAGCCAGTATGCAGCCATCGAGGGCTTACGCCACTGCGAAGATGAAGTACAGCAGATGAGAAATGCATACAACCAGAGACGAAGATATCTGGTCAATGAATTTGCAAAGATGAAGTTAGAATGCTTCGAGCCGTTTGGTGCATTCTATATCTTCCCAAGTATCAAAGAATTTGGTATGACTTCTGAAGAATTCGCAATGCGGTTCCTGGAAGAGGAAAAGGTTGCGGTCGTACCGGGAAGTGCGTTTGGTGAGAGCGGGGAAGGTTTCCTGCGTGTATCGTATGCGTACTCACTGGAAGATCTGAAAGAAGCGATCGGAAGACTCAGTCGGTTTGTCGAGAGACTGAGAAGCCAGAAGTAAGGTTGACGGAAGCTGATTTGAAGAGAATTTAAAAGAAATAATAGAAATAGAAAAGTCGTCAGGGAATGTTAATGTATGAATTAGAATTATATTCCCTGACGGCTTTTGTTATTGCTATGCAGCTTCTGCAGATATCAGAAAATACAGGATGAATTGTATAATCCGGAATTTACTTTTACATTTTTGGAAAAAATCTTGACTTGGAGCGAACTCCAAGTGCTATAGTAATGAACGGAAAGGTGGTGTCTGGATTGACGATAAAAGAAGTAAGTGAAACATATGACATTTCCGCTGATACCCTGCGTTATTATGAACGCATCGGCATGATACCGGAAGTAACACGTACGGCAGGCGGAATCAGAGACTATCAGGAATCAGACCTTGGATGGGTGGAGCTTGTGATCTGTATGAGAAAAGCAGGACTTCCCGTGGAGGCACTGATCGAGTATGTAAAATTATATCAGGAGGGCGACGAGACATTTGAAGCAAGACTTCAGCTTCTTTCGGAAGAAAGAGAGAAGTTAGAAGAGCAGAAAGCGCAGATAGAGTCAGCGATCAACCGGTTGAATCACAAAATTTCCAAATACGAAGAAGCAGTAAAGACAGGAGTATTAAACTGGGAGGAGAATAGTTCATGTATATAGAAAAGATTAACGGACCAGAAGACGTAAAGAAATTAACCGTAGACGAGATGACCGTAATGGCAGGTGAGATGAGAGAAGCACTGTTAAAGAGAGCCAGTATCCACGGCGGACACTTCGGACCAAACTTCGGTATGGTAGAGGCAACGATCGCACTGCATTATGTATTCGAGTCACCAAAAGACAAGATTGTATATGACGTATCACACCAGACCTATCCGCACAAGATGCTGACAGGAAGAAAGGATGCATATCTTTATGAAGAACATTACGATGATGTGTCCGGCTACAGCAATCCAAATGAAAGTGTACACGATCATTTCACTGTAGGTCATACATCTACATCCGTCAGCCTTGCGTGTGGACTTGCAAAAGCAAGAGACCTGAAAGGGGAAGAAGGAAATGTGATCGCAGTGATCGGTGACGGTTCCTTAAGCGGCGGTGAAGCACTGGAAGGACTGGACTATGCAGTAGAATTAGACGGAAATCTGATCATCATTGTAAATGACAATGATATGTCCATCGCAGAAAACCACGGCGGATTATATGGCAACTTAAAATTACTCCGTGAGACAAACGGACAGGCAGAATGCAACCTGTTCAAAGCTATGGGATTAGATTACATTTACGTGGATCACGGAAATGACGTCGGAGAGCTGATCGAAGCATTCCAGAGTGTCAAAGACAGCAAGAAACCAGTTGTTGTCCATATCAATACCTTAAAGGGAAAAGGTTATGCACCGGCAGAGCAGAACAAAGAAGTATGGCATTATAACGGACCATTTCATATCGAGACAGGTGAGCCGTTATACGAGATGACAGAAGAAGACTATTCGGATATTTCCATGAATTATCTTTTGGATAAGATGAAAAAAGATCCGGCAGTGGTAGCGATCACATCCGGAACACCGACTGTTATGGGATTCACAGAAGATAAGAGAAAAGAAGCAGGAAAACAGTTCGTAGATGTCGGTATCGCAGAAGAGACAGCCGTAGCACTTGCTTCTGGAATCGCTGCAAATGGCGGAAAACCGGTTTATGGTGTATACAGCACATTTGTACAGAGAACTTATGATCAGATCGCACAGGATCTCTGCATTAATAACAGCCCGGCAACTATTGTAACATTCTGTGGTTCGGTATACGGAATGAATGATGTGACACACCTTGGACTATATGACATCCCGATGATGGCAAATATCCCGAATCTAGTATACCTTGCTCCGACAACGAAGGAAGAATACCTGGCAATGCTCGACTGGAGTATCGAGCAGAATGAGTATCCGGTAGGAATCAGACTTCCGGGCGGCAGTGTGATCTCTGACGGAAAAGAGATTACAAAAGACTTCGGTGATCTGAATAAATACGAAGTAACTCAGAAAGGTTCTAAGGTTGCAGTGATTGGACTTGGAACATTCTACGGACTTGGTAAAGAAGTTGCCGAAGAGCTTAAGAAAGTAACCGGAACAGATGCAACTGTGATCAATCCATATTATATTACAGGTATTGATGCAGAACTTCTGGAAGAGATTAAGAAAGATCATGATGTTGTGATCACTCTGGAAGATGGTATTCTGGATGGCGGATTCGGTGAGAAGATCGCAAGATTCTACGGAGATTCGGACATGAAGGTTCTGAACTTCGGACTGAAGAAAGAGTTCCTCGATCGTTATGATGTGGCAGAAGTTCTGAAAGAGAATCATCTGACGAAAGAGCAAATTATGGAAGGTATAATGAAGTTTATTTAATGATTGAATAAATAAAACGTATATGATATACTACTACAAACAACCGCAATATGGGTGGAAGGCCTCCTAAGATACATAGATAGGAGGTGGTGTAAATGAACAATAAAAATTTTGACTTTTATATATTTGATATGTCAGTAGGAAATAGAAAACCCACCCTCTAAAAAGTCTTGGCAGGACTGGGTGGATTTCTATTACTCAATATGGCCAACCACTTTGAGCGGTTGTTTTTTGTATAATTATAATATCATAGAAATATATCTTTAGCAAGTAATATAAAAATAAAAAGGGAATTTTTAATTGTAATTTGTTGGTATGCCAACAGCTAAAATCATGTAAAATAAGATAGAATCATACGATCAATAATTTTAAAAATACATACGAAAAGAAAGAGAGGACACACATGGATCACATATATGACGTAATCATCCTTGGCGCCGGTCCGGCGGGATTAAGCGCAGGATTATATGCAGGCAGAAGCAGACTGGATACCCTGATCATCGAAAAAGGACAGGCCGGCGGCCAGATTATCAACACAGACGAAATAGAAAACTATCCGGGACAGATCGTAGAAGGAGAGACGGGAGTTTCTCTTGTACGCAGAATGTACGAACAGACAGAACAGTTCGGCGCAGAACATGTCCGTGATACGATCACAAATGCAGAACTGAGCGGAGATATCAAAGTCCTGACAGGCGAAAAAGATACGTATCAGGCGAAAAATATCATCATCGCAACCGGTGCATACGCAAGACCGATCGGATGCAAAGGTGAGCAGGAGTACAAGGGACGCGGAATCTCTTACTGTGCGACCTGTGATGCGAACTTCTTTACCGACCTGGAAGTCTATGTAGCGGGCGGCGGGGATGCAGCGGTGGAAGAAGCGCTGTACCTTACAAAATTCGCCAGAAAAGTTACGATCATTCACAGAAGGGACGAGCTGCGTGCGGCGAAGTCTATTCAGGAAAAAGCATTTGCCAATCCGAAGATTGCATTCCTGTGGGATTCGGTAGTGGAAGAAGTGAGCGGCGACGGACTGCTCCAGACGATGACCGTGAAGAATATAAAGACCGGGGAGTTTACGAAGATAGAAGCTGATCCGAAAGACGGACTGTTCGGACTGTTTGGATTCATCGGTATGATCCCGAATACCGGCGTGTTTGCAGATAAAGTAGAGACGGATGACAAGGGATACATTAAGACGGATGAGGACATGCATACCAACGTACCAGGTGTCTATGCTGTTGGAGATGTAAGAGTCAAGAGTCTGCGCCAGGTAGTGACTGCAGTAGCAGATGGTGCGATCGCAGCAGTGCAGGTGGAGAGAAGTATGTCAGAGTATTAGGAACATCCGGCAGAAATGATAATATTTTCTGCCGGATATTTTTTATGAATTTGTCTTTGGAGTAATCTCCCGGCTCCGGTATTTTGCCGGAGTAATATGCAGCTCTTTCTTGAACGCCCGGATAAATGTCTCTGGATTCTCATATCCAAGAATCTCACTGATATCCGCAACGGACTTCTGCGTATTCACCAGAAGCCGTTCTGCTTTCTGTATCCGGAGAAGCCGCCTCCAGTTATTAAAAGACTGTCCAGTCGTGGACTTGATTAGTCTGGAACAATACGATAGTGAGAAGCCGAAATGATCCGCGATGTCCTGCAGAGTGACATCTTCCAGATGACTCTGCATATAGTGCATAACCTTAAAATTTTCCGGTTGGTGTTCATTCTTGTCACGGTAAGAAGATTCTACCGTATTCCGGTAATGGCGCATCATCTTTGCGCTGAGCTGAGTAAGCATGCCGACCAGAACCTGATCGGAAAATGCATCGTGAAAGAGGTGCTCATGGTATACATTTAGCATCTCTTTCTGCGAATCGATCAGATGCTCACCGCCGGAGTGGAAGATAACGTAGTCGATCTGCTGGGAATGATACAATCCTTCCGAGAAGAATTCATTTAACAGATTGTTCCCCTTCATCAGCGGAATAAACATCTGTGAAAATGTGGATTTTCGCAGAAGGATGTTGAATACGATGGAATTATCGTCAAAGACTTCCATCGTATGATACACACCTGGGGCAATAAAGATCAGATCCCCTTCGGTAAAATCTTTTCTGGTCGTGGAGATAGTCTGCGAGCAATGTCCGGTAAATACAAAGATAATCTCAAAAAAGTCGTGCTTGTGTAAAAACGGAGGCGTGTACCGATTATGTTTGCTGATGAATACATTCCGGTCATTGTCTTTAAAGTATTCATCATCATTCATTTCATAAGAAATGATATCCGGCAGCAGTTCCGGGATAATCAGATGGCGGCGGATGGCATCATCCAGATCTACCTTATCCAGAAATTTCTTCAACTGACCGGAAGAAGCAGAAACTTCAAAATAATCTTTATAAAATTTCTCATCTTCATTCAGCTCAAATAATTCATTTAATGTTTTCCCTAAATCAGCCATAATATAGTACCTCAGCATATTATGATGTAAATGTTAAAAAGTATTTGTAAGAAGTTGTTAATTCAGTATGTTGTAAAAAATAGTCAATATCCACTCATTTTTAACCTTATCATCACATATATGTCAAAAAAAGTCAATTAACGTGTCAAAATATCCAATATTCATAAAGGTATTTCTGCGTTATAATCCTCTTGAAGTTAAGAAAGCGCGCGATAAATCATAAGAAAGGGATAAGAGATGGGTAATACAAAGTCATTTTTGTACAGACAGAGATTTGGCTATGGACTTGGAGATTTTGCTTGTAACTTAATATGGCAGATGATTTCTCTGTACTTACTGTATTTTTACACAGACGTTATGAAACTCAATGCAGCATCGATCGCTGTTATGTTTATCGTCTGCAGGATTATTGATGCTGTTACTGATGTACTGGTTGGATTCGCAATCGATAAGACCAGAACCCGTTGGGGAAAGAGCAGACCATGGTTTCTCTTTGGAGCTGTGCCGTTTGCAGTGGCAGCATTACTGGCATTCAGTGTGCCGGACATTTCACCGGATGGGAAACTGGTGTATGCATATGTTACATACATCTTCCTGTCATTCATGTATACAGTGGTAAATATTCCGCTGGCGTCCATATTGCCAACTTTGACGGATGATATGAATGAGAGAACCGTACTTGCGACATGGAGAAAATTCTTCGCATTTATGGGTTCCACGATTGTATCTGCAACCGCATTGTATCTGGTAAAAATAGTCGGAAACGGGAACGAAGCAGTCGGATTCCGGGTGGTTATGGGAATCTTCGGAGTTGCGGGATGTGTATGTTTCTTGCTTACATTCGCACTGGTTCGTGAGAATAACTTAAGTCAGACGGAAAAGTCAGCGACCTTAAAAGAGACGATTCAGTCTGCGGCACATAATACACCGTGGAAGTTATTTGCACTTAACATTCTGTTCATGTGGACAGGTTATTTCATTCAGTCGTCTGCACTTGTTTATTACTATAAATATTACGTGGAAAGTGCAAAAATGGCAACGATGGTAGCTACGGTTATGACAATGGTACCGCTGGTGGCAAATTTAACCGTTCCATTTCTGGCAAAACGTTTCGGAAAACGTAACCTTTACAGCGTATCCGCAGGATTACAGCTTGCAGGTCTGGCCGTGATCTTTATCGGAACTGTGAATACATCGGTCATCCTGGCGGGGGCAGTGATATCTGCAGCGGGATACGGATGTAAGGAGAGTATCTACTTCTCCATGCAGGCAGATCCGGTGGATTACGGAGAGTGGAAGACTGGTATTCAGGCAACCGGAACGTTGTCGGCAATCAACGGTTTCCTTGGAAAAGTAGCACAGGCAGCAGCCGGAGGAATCTCGGGTCTGTTACTGAGCTGGGGAGCTTATGACGCAGATGCCGTTCATCAGACAGCAAATGCACTGACGGCGATCAAGATGATGTATATCTACATTCCGGCGCTCCTGATCATTTGCTCGATCATCACGATGTCGTTTTACCATCTGGATAAGGAATTTCCACAGATTCAGAAAGAACTGGAAGAACGCAGGAAAGTTCAGAATAAATAATAGAACCAGAACATATGAAACAAGAATGAGTGAAAGGAATTAATTATGAATAAATCAGCAGAAACGAAGAAATATATGCCGCTGGTTGGTGCGGCAGGAATCGGATCTATGCTCGGATCCGGTATCATCATCGGACTGTCCGCTACAATTACAGTGTGGCAGTCAGGACTTGGACTTACCGACGGGCAGGTCGGAATCCTCTCAGGAGCACTTACATTTGCAATTGCAGCAGGTTCACTGCTCGCAGGAAATATTACAAAGTTATTCGGACTGATCCGTTCATTTAACATGATGAACCTGATGTATCTGATCGGTGCGGCAATCTGCGTACTGTCAGGCAACTTCCCGGTATTACTTGCAGGTCTGATCATCACAGGATTTGCTTCTGGAGCAGATCTTCCGATCAGCCTTACTGTAATCTCACATGATGCACCGAATGAAAAAGTATCTGCAAGTCTGATCGCATCGACACAGGTATTCTGGCAGATTGGTGTACTTGGATCTTACGCAATGGCATTTATCGTATCTCACGTAGAAGGCGCAGCAGGAGCAAGAATGGTATTCGCATTACTGGCCGTACTTGCAGGAATCGCATTCGTATGGAGAACATTTTCTAAGAAATTCAAAGAGTTTCATGCGGCAGGAGATGAATACCGCGCTGCAGAAGGTACAAAGACTTCTACAGAAGTATCATTTGCATCTCTTTTTAAAGGAACAGACGGAAAGAAATATGTATCATTTTTCTCATGCATCATTATCTTCTATGTATGTTGGAACCTGTTAGCTAATACATTCGGACAGTTCCAGACTTATATCCTGGTTAAGGCAAATGCATCACAGTCACTTGCAACGGGATGTGGAATCGTATTGAATATTGTAGGCCTAATCTGCGGAATCTTATTTGCATCTGCAGCAGGAAGTAAACACAGAAACAAATTCTTCTATGTAGGTATCGTAATTCAGGCAGGTGCCATGATCGGTATCGCACTTGGCGGCGGAACGATCGCTATGATCGTAGGTATGATTGCATGCTACAACATCGGTAACCAGTTTGCCGGAGAGTCTATTTACAAAGTATGGACACAGGAGTCCTTCCCGGTTGAGGCAAGAGCTTCTATGCAGGGATTCATCAATGGATTCTCAAGATTCTGCTGTGGATTATTCGCACTTGTAACACCTTATCTGGTAGCCGGTGACAGAATCCACACAACTATGTATGGATTCGCAGGAATCGTCCTGATCAGTGCAATTGCCGGAACAAGAATGATTATGTTACAGAAAAAACACGGCGTCGGACAGATGTAAGCAGGAGGAGAGAACATGGCATTTACATTTCAGATCAATAATGATGTAAAATTTAAACATGACGAAAAACTACTGGCAAAAGCAGAAGGCTTCCGTCCGGAGATCAAAAAAGAAAGAATCCATCCAACACGTATTGTCGAAGTGATCGAAGATCCGTTGAAATTAAACGGTGTCGGTGTAACGGAAAGTGATAAGAACATTGATAAGATTGAAGAATATGGACTGAAAAGAAATGATAAAATGATTCTTGACTTTGGAGATCACAGAGTCGGAACATTTAAGATTCATATCGACCAGACCGGATCCCCGATGGATGCACCTCTTTATATGCGTATTAAGTTTGCAGAACTTCCGGCAGAGCTTGCGGCAGAGTCCAAAGACTATGAAGGATGGCTCAGCCGTTCGTGGATACAGGAAGAGTTCATTCATATCGATGAGCTTCCGGCAACACTGGAACTTCCGAGAAGATACAGCTTCCGTTATGTAGAATTGAAGGTTCTGGATACATCTCCGAAGTGGCAGGCAGTATTCTCTGATCCGACGGTTGTGACAGAGACATCTGCAGATTACAGCGGCTTCGAACCGATGAGATTCGAAGATCCGGAACTGCAGAAGATTTATGATATCGGTGTGAAGACGCTGGCGGACTGTACACAGGACGTGTTCGAGGACGGACCAAAGCGTGACAGAAGATTATGGCTTGGAGATCTCAGACTGCAGGCGCTTGCAAACTACGCAACCTTTGATCAGACGGATCTGGTAAAGAGATGCCTGTATCTGTTCGCAGCTATGACGACAGAAGAAGGTAAGATCTCTGCAAATGTATTCGTAAAGCCGGAGAATGTACCGGATGATACATTCCTGTTCGAATACAGCCTGTTCTTCATCTCGACCTTATATGATCTTCATCAAGCACACCCGGATGAGGAGCTGATAAGAGAACTGTATCCGATTGCCAAGAAGCAGATGAACATTACATTAAAGATGTTCGATGAGAATGGCAAACTGAATCCGGACGAGAACTATCCGGTATTCGTAGACTGGTCCAATGACTTTAATAAAGACACAGCAGGACAGGCAGAGATGATCTATGTCATGAAGCAGTTCATCGAGCTTGCCAAAGTCGTAAGAGACTCTGAGATCAGCATGTACGAAAAGAAACTGGAGCTGATCACAGACTATGCAAAGAACGTGCTTTTCCGTCCGGAAAAGAACCTCTTTGCAACAGCCTGGGATGAATACAACATTGCAAGTCAGGTGTGGATGGTGCTGGCACATGTAATGTCAGACGAAGAGAATAAATCCATCATGCAGACCACGATTCAGGAGTTATTCCCGGTGAAGAATATCGCAACACCATATATGTATCATCACATTGTGGAAGCATTATTCGAGGCAGGACTGGATGAAGAGGCCATCCATCTGATGAAGAGCTACTGGGGTAAGATGATCTCACTTGGAGCGGATACCTACTGGGAAGCATTCGATCCGGATCAGCCGGAGTATTCTCCGTATGGTTCACCGATCGTGAACAGCTACTGCCATGCATGGAGTTGTACGCCGGTGTATCTGCTTAAGAAGTATGTGAAGAATAAGTAGGCAGATGTGCTGACTGTAAATGGGACGGAATAAAATATTACATAGTGTGCAGGAATCC
>ENA-OOWO01000808-OOWO01000808.1-human-gut-metagenome-genome-assembly--contig:-NODE-808-length-21152-cov-2.604636_pt1 | contig 21152 bp, 13 predicted proteins | sample MGYA00241579_ERZ501327 | MGnify/ENA primary metagenome ERZ501327 (study PRJEB25962, sample SAMEA2042836) | human gut metagenome | biome: human gut; feature: human-associated habitat; material: faeces...
GGTTTTTGTTTTGAAAACTTCACCTTTAATTCCCACGATATCACCGATATCCATGGTCTTGAATTCGTCATAGGCTTCTTGGCCTACTTCAGAGGGCGAAAGGAAGTACTGCATCGTGCCCGTGCAATCACGAACCGTGGCGAAAGCGGCCTTACCCATCACACGCTTGAGCATCATACGGCCGGAAACCGCCACTTGATGGGCTTCGGCTTCGAGTTCCTCGGCGCTCTTTTCGCCGTAAGCCGCACGGATATCACCGAACAAATCCTTTCTGACAAAGTCATTGGGATAAGCGTGCCCCGTTTCACGCCACTTGGCGACCTTAGCGCGGCGCTCTGCGATGATATGGTTTTCATCTTCGGCCGCAACAGCGGCTTCCTGAACCTTGTTTTCTGCCATTTTTTTGTCCTTTTTACTTTCGCGCCTAGCTTAGACGCCTTGCTTGAGGCTAGCCTCAATAAATTGATCAAGATCGCCGTCCAACACAGCCTGCGTGTTGCCGGTTTCCACATTGGTTCTTAAATCTTTCACTCGTGACTGATCGAGCACATAGGAGCGAATCTGGTGTCCCCAGGCGATATCGCTCTTGGCATCTTCGGTCTGCTGCTGCACTTCACGACGCTTGCGCATTTCCGCTTCATAGAGTTTTGCCTTCAATTGACTCATGGCCTGCTCTTTGTTGCGGTGTTGGCTTCGGTCATTTTGACACACCGTCACAATGCCTGTCGGGATATGCGTGATGCGAACAGCCGATTCGGTCTTTTGAATATGCTGACCGCCGGCGCCGGAGGCGCGGAAAACGTCCACGCGCAAATCGGCCGGATTGATTTCCACTTCAAAACTATCGTCGATTTCAGGATAAACGTAGACGCTCGCAAAAGAGGTGTGACGACGAGCATTGGCATCAAAGGGGCTTTTTCTCACCAAACGATGCACACCCGTTTCCGTGCGAAGCATCCCGTAAGCGTAATCGCCCTGAATATAAATCGTGCAGCCCTTGATACCGGCCACTTCACCTTCGGTTTCTTCCTGCAATTCAACCGTAAAGCCTTTTCGCTCACCGTAGTGCAGGTACATGCGCTCGAGCATGCTCGCCCAATCTTGAGCTTCGGTGCCGCCGGCGCCCGCCTGAATTTCCAAATAGCAGTTGGCAGAATCCATCGGCTGATTAAACATCCGCTGGAATTCCAATTTTTCAACAGATTTTTCTAACTCGAAAACGTCTCCGCCCACCGCTTCAACGGTCGGATAATCTTCTTCGGCCATGGATAACTCGAAGAGTTCGGCCGCGTCATTGACACCGGCTGTAAGCGTTTTGAAAGCGCCCACCGTGTCATCGAGACGTTTTTTTTCTTTACTGACTTTTTGCGCGTTTTCCGGATTGTCCCAAAGCGCGGGATTTTCCATTTCGCGATTGACTTCTTCTAACCGGCGTTCCTGTCGGTCGATGTCAAAGATACCCCCTCAGCTCAACCAATCGAGCTGTGAGGTCAGAGATCTTGGCCTCAATTTGGTTTATACGCTCAGCGTCCATATTTCCCTTGAAGAAATAAAAGTGTTGAAATGTTTGATTATAAAGAAATTACAGGTTCTTTGAACGTAGGATTAAGCGCTTTGAGCCCATTAACCCAACGAATGCATCCAAGCTTCCATCGAGCTCGAAGCATTTGGGCGCGCTCGTAGAGTTCATCAACGGTGGTCTCAAGCTTGTCACCAGCAAAAGCCAATACCACCCGATTGCCCTCGTCAATTTCCGGCATAACGAGTGTACGAGCGGCGAAAGCTTCGTTAATGGCTTGATAACTTTTATCAAAACGACTACCAAAAAGATTAAAACTGGCAACCGATCCCTTTTTGTTCATTGCACGGCGGCACAAGCGATAAAAGTCCACATCATCGTAAACCGGGCCACGCGCTTGTTCATCATAAATGTCCCCCTGCAGCCAGTCACAAGGATTGAAGTCCTTACGGGCCGCGATGAATTCTTTAGCATCGGCCAAATGAATATCAAAACGCTCATCGGGCGTCGGACATTTAAACCATTGCTGAGCGCTCATCACGACATTGGGTGAAATCTCCGCCACATCAATCCGAGCCTTCGTGTATTTCCAACAAAATTTAGTCAGCGACGCCGCCCCCAATCCCAGCTGAACAATCTGACAGGGATCGGGATAGAAAAGCCCACAGGCCATCATTTGTCTCGGATATTCCAACACTAATTCAAACGGCCGGCCGACTTTCATCGCACCCTGAATCCAAGGCGATCCGAAATGCAGGTAACGAAAACCATCCTCTTCGGAGAAAAACAGGTTGGGACAGGGATCGGTGTCGTGGCGGTGTTTTTTCATGATAAATCGGATAAAAATTTTTGCATTATTTTAGCTCCAAACGCCTAATTTACAGGCAGTTCATAGCAGAACGATAAAAAAATAATTTTGATTTTTCTCATCAATTCTCACCGACTTGCCCCGATAAAATCAATGCCTTTTGTTTAACCTCCCACTAAATGAAAGGATAAGAAGTGGCCGCTGTTCAAAACCACCTCCTCTCTTTTAGCGTGCTGGCTCTTCTCAATGCTCACCTACCGGCGAGTCTTGCTCACACGCACTTCAATCTTTCTTCCAAACAACTGACAATCCACGACTTCACCGACTACGACGGCGTTTTTGTCTATAAAGACATTGAAGGCGATGCAACCCTTGCAACCGATGGAATCGTCAGGCTTGAATTTGAAAACCATTCGGCAATAAGCTCGGAAGATGAGTGGATAGAAACTGTCTTTTTTCGCCAAAGCGGCGGCAAACTCAATTCGGGGAATTCATTGTCCATTGAGCTTAAAGCTCAAAATGTTCAATCAGCCGTAGGCATGGAAAGTAATTTTATTGACGGCTTTATTGCCCCAAATTCCCACCATTTAAAACTCTCCCTTAACGCTTCCTCGACAACACAAACACTGGAAAATGCCGTGACTTGGGCTATCAACGACAGTGTTTTGACAAATGAGCAATTGCCTGAAGTCATTGACATCAAACTGCAAACTCAGGGACTGGCTGATGATGCGATCGCCAATGCCATGCAAGTGTCAGAGTCAACCGTAAACTACAAAGGAACGTTGCGATTATCCGCCCAAGATCTCGATCAAAATGACCGTGTCTATGCGTTAAGACTTTATGGCAGTCGATTTCATTTTGAAAGTCTGGGAAACTCTGTCATCAAAGGCGATGTACGACTAAACCAAAACTCAAAACTTTACCTTCACCTATCTCATGCGAGCGACCTTTTTGAAGGACGCATCGTCAATTCCGAATACGAAAGCACTCAGTCTCATATTGTGCTTTCTTCATCGGCTAAATGGATCACGCATGGTGATAACGCTCTTAACCGGTTTGACTGGAAAAAAGACGGCATCCTCGACTTAACCCATGCGCAAGACACTGTTCGGGTCAATAACCATAACCTCAATAGCGACTGCACCTCAACCACTCAGATTGAGGACGGTGCTATTTTGCGTGTGAATATCCGAGATTCCGACATTGGCTCCAATCACTATAAACTCGAGTTAGGCGAAGTCTCCCCCATCACTTCGGACGGTTCTCGCGTTTTCGTCGAAATCATTGATTCACGAACCGATAAAACGACCGATGAAATCAATGTGGGGCTGATTTCAGTTGAAAATGTCGATGACAGTCACAGTAAGTTTTTTGCCGAAGCTTTGCCTTCTTATTACGAAACGGCGCTCGGCTCCTTTAAAACTCAAGGAGCGATCGGCACAGACGGGCGTGACGGTTTTGTGATCACCTCCATGGTGACAGACCGCATTGGCGCATCCGGCCTCGTAAAAAATATTCTGGATTTCACCTCGGGCGCAACCGTTACTCATGAGCAAAACGCTGACCGAGTTTTCTCCACCGTCAGCGATCGTCTCTCACAAAGCCAAAATCGAGGTCTCTGGACAGATGTCAGAATTCAGGAGACCGAACTTAATCTTGACCACCGCTCTCGCTCTCATCGCATTGACACAAAGGCCTTAACCCTTGGCTATGACCGAAATGTCAAACTGCCGGTTATGAACGATGGAATCGCCGGTCTTTGGCTCTCACACAGCCAAACCGATTCCGATTTAGAGGCGGCAAGTGGAGAAATCAATGAAACCGCTTTCGGTTTTTATCTTCACGGTATTACAGAGGACAATTACCGATTAATCCTTCTGGGGCATTATGGGGTTGGGGACCATTCGGTCACGTCCGACGGTGTTTTCGGCACGAATCTATCCCGAAAACGCGCCCAATTTAAAGAGGATACTCAAACCTATGGCGTTGGACTTTATTTCGGATTCGTTCATCCGGAACTCTCCAATGAATGGTTTTTTGAACCGTTTGTAAGCGGCTACACCTATTGGATAAAAAGAGATCCCACCAACACATTTGAAGGCGTCTCTTTTCAAACAGAAAAGGAGCATCAATCCATCACGAAGATTGGTGTCACGGCCGGCCACCGGATAACAGGCAGCGCTCCCCTTTCGCTTTACGCCCAAGCTGCTTGGGTTCACCGCTTTGGTCAATCCATGACCCTTGAAGGACAAGAAAATGGCAATGCTGAAACCTTCAAGACGGAGAATCTGCAGGAGTCCTGGGGGTATCTGAAACTTTCCGGTCAATGGCAAATAGACCGACAGTTCGCCATCGGCGCACAGGCTTCAGCGTTTGCTTCAAAGGTAGTCAAACCAAAGTACGAAATCGGAATTAACGGCAGTTACCTGTTCTAGAGACAATTCAGGGGGCCGGGCCCCCTGATAGTTTCGTTAAAAGAGTGTTTCGGATGGCTCTTGCGGAGTATCCTGACTATCCTCAGTCTGAGCTTCTTTCTTTGGTAAAGGTTTCAAATCCGTGGCTTTCCAGCGGATATCCAACTGTTTGCCCTTTCTGGCTCGGTGACCCATGTGGTACTCAAGCACGGCCTTTTTCACAGCGTATTCTCTTTCCTTGCCCCCGCGGCCGATTCCGGTGACGAGCACACCCTCGGCATCAATGGGTTTAGCCAAAAGAAGCGTTTCTGTCAGATTAAGATCCATGAGAACAACGCCCTTGCCGCCGCCCGGAAGCGTTCTTACTTCATTCATGTCATAAATGAGCAGTCGGCCTTCTTCAGACAAGCAAGCCAGGAGTGTTTGACCGTTGGCAACCACCTGAGGCGGCAGGATCTTCACGCCTTTTTCGGGTGCCTTGATGAAGTTCTTACCAGCACGAACTCGAGCAAAAAGGTCTTTAAACTGACAAATAAAGCCCATCCCTTCACTGGTAGCCATCACCACACGATCGTCAGGTTTAGCCACGCAGTAACCGATGATGTTTGTTCCCTTTTCAAGATCAATGAAACTGTTAACCGGCAGACCGTCACCTCGAGCGCTCGGCAAATCTGAAACCGCTATGGTGTAAACGCGGCCGTTGTCCACCGCCACCATTTGATCGGTTGTGCGACACTCGAACGCCACTCCAAAAGCGTCACCCATCTTATAAGTCATCACCGTCGCGTCATGGCCATGACCGGTGCGCGAGCGGACAAAGCCCTTTTGACTGATGACCACTGTCACGGGTTCATCCAACACCGACTGGCCCATTTCCGCACGAGCGGCCTCTTCGACCAAGGTACGACGCTCATCGCCATATTCAGCGGCATCCTGAGCGATTTCCTTGGCAATGAGGTTATTCATGAGTTTTTCGGAACCAAGCAGTCTTTCAAGTGAACTCTTGGTCTTATTGAGTTCTGCCAATTCGGCTTCAATTTTGATACCCACCAACCGAGCCAATTGGCGCAGGCGAATTTCCAAAATGTCTTCGACTTGGATTTCGCTTAACGGGAAACGCGCCATCAAGGCTTCTTTGGGATCATCGGCTTCACGAATAATTGCAATCACTTCATCCAAATTCAGGTACACCAAATGACGGCCTTCTAAAATATGGATACGTTCAACGGTCTTCGTGAGTCTAAACTGCGTGCGCCGACGGACCGTTTGCACGCGGAAAGCCAACCATTCGTTAAGAATGTCGATAAGAGCCTTCTGACGCGGCTTACCGTCTGAGCCCACCATGACAAGATTGATGGAAACGTTGCTCTCAAGACTTGTCTGAGCCAAAAGGGCGTTCACAAACTCATCGCGGTCCACGTTCTTGGTTTTCGGTTCAAACACAAGTCGCGTGGGGGTTTCCTTGTCACTTTCATCACGAACAGTATCCAAAAGCGCCAACATGGCGGCTTTAGCCTGCTGCTGTTCGGCAGACAAAGTCTTCTTACCGGGCCTGACCTTCGGATTGGTGATTTCGCCCACTTCATTTAACACACGTTGAGCAGATGTATTGGGCGGCAACTCCGTCACAATTAAACGCCAGTGACCGCGTTGCATTTCTTCAAACGTGTAACGTGCGCGAACCTTCAGTGTGCCGCGTCCGGTCCGGTACGCATCTCGAATATCGTCCTTTTTGCTGATAATTTGTCCGCCCATCGGAAAGTCTGGCGCGGGCAATACCGTCATGACATCATCGAGCGTTGCCTCGGGCTTATCCAAAAGCATCAGACAGGCTGCGGCCACTTCCTTGATATTGTGCGGCGGAATTTCCGTAGCCATACCGACGGCAATACCGCTTGATCCATTCAAAAGCACAAAAGGCAAGCGCGCAGGCAGCATTTGCGGCTCTTGGAAGGCACCATCGTAGTTGGGCATAAAGTCCACCGTGCCCTCGTCAATTTCGTCGAGAAGCAGACGGGAAATCTTGGTCAGACGAGCTTCGGTGTAACGCATAGCCGCCGCGCCGTCTCCATCTCGGCTGCCGAAATTACCCTGGCCCAACACCAAGGGATAGCGCATATTAAAGTCCTGCGCCATGCGAACCATGGCGTCATAAGCAGCGGTATCGCCGTGCGGGTGGAATTTACCTAACACATCACCCACCACACGGGCGCTCTTTACCGTTTTGGCTTCCGCGCGCCCCAACCCCATCTCATGCATGGCATAAAGAATGCGGCGCTGCACGGGCTTTTGACCGTCACCGATGGCAGGCAACGCACGGCCCTTCACCACCGACATGGCGTACTCGAGATAGGCGTGGCTTGCAAAGTGGGCAAGCGTCAACTGCTCACCATCGTCACCTGAGAGCACCGGGCGGGCTTCAAGGGGTACTGGCGTTTCCTCGGGCTCGTTTTCTTGCTCTTTGTCTTCGAGATCCTCGGCTTTTTCTGCTTGAAGAGATTCAACTGAAGATTTTTCCGAAGACAATTCTTCGCCGCTCACACCCTCGTCCTTTTCCTCAGTCACAACAACGTCTTCGGCGGGTTCCTCTGTGACTGACTCCTGCGCTTTTTGTTCTTCGTTTTGCTCAACGTTTTCTTCGCCGAAAAGATCAGCCGAAAACAAATCATCGGTATGCTTATTGCTCACGTCCGATCTCCTTAAATATCCACTTCAACCTGATCACCGTTGTTTTCCATCCATGCTCGGCGCATCGCGGCTTCCGAACGGCCCATCAACATATCAAACATTTCCCGGCTTTCCGACAATGTCATGTCTCCAAACGTCACCGGCATTAATCGGCGGGTTTCGGGATTTAAGGTCGTTTCCCAGAGCTGTTTATCGCTCATTTCCCCCAAACCCTTAAAGCGTGACACGGACACTTTTTCCATGTTGACTTTCTCTTTTTCGAGTTTTTTACGCTCAACGGCAAGTTCTCTTTCGTCCAGACAGTAAATGGTTCTGGCGGGCTTTCTTCCCGTTTTCGGAACATCCATACGGAAAAGCGGCGGTCTGGCCACAAAAATGTGACCTTTTTTGATCAACGCCGGGAAGTGACGGAAAAATAGCGTCAAAAGCAACACTTGAATGTGAGAGCCGTCCACATCGGCATCGGCCATAATGCAGATCTTGCCGTAACGAAGTTCGGACAAATCAGGCTCTTCATCAGGGCCATGCGGGTCGACGCCGATTGCCACCGAAATATCGTGAATTTCATTATTGGCAAAAATACGGTCACGATCCACTTCCCAAGTATTTAAAACCTTGCCTCGTAGCGGCAAAATCGCTTGAAAGTCTTTGTTGCGGCCTTTTTTAGCAGAACCACCGGCGGAGTCACCTTCGACTAAGAAAAGTTCATTTTTACTGATATCTTCACTTTCGCAATCAGTGAGCTTACCGGGCAAAACGGCCACGCTTGAGCCTTTGCGTTTTGTGACCTTTTTAGCTGAATTTTGTCGGGCCTGAGCTTGCTTAATGACGAGTTCGGCTAATTTTTTACCCTCTTCCACGTGACCATTGAGCCAGAACTCAAACTGAGCACGCACAAAATTGCTCACCAAACGCAGCGCATCGCGGTTATTCAAACGCTCTTTCGTTTGACCTTGGAATTGAGGATCGAGTACCTTAGCACTTAAAATGGCGCTCGCACGGGCAAAAACGTCTTCGGTCAAAAGCTTCACGTTCTTTTGCATCAGTCCGTGCGCCTCAATGAAAGCCTTCATCGCAAGGTAAAGACCTTCACGCAAACCGGATTCATGCGTGCCGCCCGCGGGGGTCGGGATAAGGTTGACGTAACTTTCACGAACCGGCACCCCTTCTTCTTGCCAAGCCACCACCCAGCTTGCGCCTTCGCCAACGGCAAAGCCCGTGGACTCATCGGTCGCATAGCCGCTCGATTCAAAAGGAGCGATCATGGGTTCAGCCGTCATCTCAGAGAGCAAATACTCACGAAGTCCACCTTCAAACTTCCAGGTCTGCGTGTTGCCGTTTTTCTCGTTATTAAGGACCACTTCGCAGCCGGGCATGAGCACGGCTTTTGAACGCAATAAGCGCGTAAGTTGCTCGACTGGGATATTGGGGCTATCAAAATATTTAGGGTCAGGCCACACATGAACTTGCGTGCCGGTAGCCGATTTAGGACGAGGACTTTTTTGGCTAGTCAACGGTTCGATAACGTTGCCATCAGCAAACACAATACGGTGTTCTTTGCCTTCGCGCCAAACGGTCACTTCCAATCTTGTCGATAAGGCATTAGTCACGGAAACACCAACGCCGTGCAAGCCGCCGGCAAAGGAATAGGCTCCGCCTGATTCTTTTTCAAATTTGCCGCCTGCATGAAGCTGGGTGAAGACAAGCTGAACCGCCGGCACTCCCTCTTCTTTATGCAATCCAACCGGAATACCACGACCATCATCGGTTACCGTGACGGAGCCGTCAGTGTGAAGCGTAACTTCAATGCGCGAAGCTCCCCCTGCCAACACTTCGTCACTGGAGTTATCGATGACCTCTTGAATGATGTGCAAAGGATTGTCCGTAAGGGTATACATACCGGGGCGTTGTTTAACCGGTTCCAACCCTTTTAAGACCTTAATACTGGATTCGCCGTAATCAGAACGTTTGCTAGTAGCCATTGAAAAATAATCCGTATACCAAAACCGAGATCGCCTGAGACAGCTTAATCTCAGGCGCATGGAGATGTGCTTTAAATTTTTCTAATGTCGACAATGGTGGCCCCGCCGGGACTCGAACCCAGAATTACAGCTTAGGAGGCTATCGTGATATCCTGTTTCACCACGGGGTCACACATCTTAGAATCGGCTAATTTTAATGAAATTTTCCTTCCTTTTCACGAAAAAAAACAGAACCCCTTCTAGAACTTGACCTAGCAGAGAGCGCGAAGAAAACAAGTGGCTGTACTGTGATTTCTGAAGCTTCTTTTTCGTTTTTTACTCAGTACTCTTGCGTTTTATTTTTTGATTGTGTATATTTCTCAACCTCGATTCCCCGATAGCTCAGTCGGTAGAGCGACGGACTGTTAATCCGCAGGTCGTTGGTTCGAACCCAACTCGGGGAGCCATTCATACAAATAAAAGCCTGCCCAGCAGGCTTTTATTTTGCCCAAATTTGATCACTATCTTTAATATTTTCAACAAGTTAATACATTAAAATCCTGCCTAGATTTACCATAGAATTTTAAAAATTACCCCCTATTGCTCAATTCTATAAGCCCCCTAGATGTACCCCTAGGAATAACAAAAAGTCATTAAAATTAGAGGGCAGATGATTCCCTGGGGGCTTACGATTTTTCGTTGCATTACTGCAAATTTTTTAAGACACCGTGAGATTCATTTGTAACTTTTTCATTTTTTAAAGCCCCCTCGAGGGGGCTTACCCCAAAAATTCAGGGGGCTTACGAAACGAAGATCGCCTGTGCCACGGGTTATTCAGCGAATCACTGATCGACAAGTTAAAACAGTAACGAAAGAAACCTCTTGCGGAGTTGTCCCTGGTTTAATCATTGTTCCGAAAACAAGAAAAGATGGAACGGTGGTTAAACACTTTGTTTTGAAATACCAACGTGACGGAAAGAGGAAGAAGTTTTTCTCGGAGCCTATCCTGATTTATCTTTAGCCGACGCCTTCATTAAAGCCAAGCTATTTCGAACAAAATTAGATTCCGGGATCAATCCCAACGAAGAGGCTATCGCTGCCAGAAGAGAGAAAGTCTACGTTGAAAGCATTTCGGTAGAAGACTTGATTTGGCAATATATTGATTTCCAAATTGCAAGAGGGAAATGGTCCGGGAAACCTGAACTCCGTGTTACCTACTCCCTATTTGAGTTGATTGAGCTCAAATAGGGACATCTTTCTCACTTTTCCCCTTTGATTTTTAAAGAAAAAATTTCCAAATGAATCTTCTTTTATGTTAAAATACTCCCTATCTTATATATGGGGATTATTTAACATGTCGGATCCGGTCAATTGGAACTTCACCGCCGAGACTAACGCTCAAGGCCGCACCTATATCAAGGCCTACAAAATGGCTTGGGACAAAGTCGCTAAAAAGCCTAAACGCGCCCTACGCCGCCATGTTGGCCGACTTCTGCCCGATGACCGTATCGCCATGTCCGAAAAGTTCCTCGCCGATCACCCGCAGTATCGTGGACAAGATTGGTATTGGGGAGCCTCTAAACGTCCCGTCACGCTAGCTGAATACAAAAACGATTTCCCATCTCCTCCTGGTACAGCAGCCGATTCTGATAATTCCGACATGCTTGGCAACATCAGTGTCGGTCTCACTTGGGCGGCTTACCAGTTCGCTCATCACAGCGGTATTCTCAAGCATCTCAAACAAGTCTTTGGCGATGACACCGGTGAACAACTGCTCTATCTAGCCCTGTATAAGCTCGCCGATGGCACTTCCATGATGACCTATGACTTCTGGCGACAACAGGTCTGGCTGCCAAAAAACATTCGAATGAGCGGACAGAAAATTTCTGAAATTTTGCAGTCGGTCACTAAGCCCCAAATCAATGAGTACTTCCAACTCCGTCATCTTCGTCAAGGAGAAGTCTGGGAGAAAATCTTTGAAAAACAACCTGAGCTGAAGGCAAAGAAGATCGAGTATGCGTTGGATAGTACTTCCATCTCCTCGTACTCAGATAATCCTCTGGCGCAGTTCGGTCATGCCAAACAGGATGAGAGCCTCAAACAGATCAATCTGACTGTGGTTTGTGATCAAAGAAGCGGAGAAATTGTTTTTGCCTATCTCTATGACGGATCGGTCAACGATGTGGTTTCTCTGCAGGATGTGTTATGGGCGATGAAAGAAGCCAACTTTGATCTCAACAACAATATTTTGGTCACTGACAGAGGCTATAACAGTCTGATCAACGTGCAGAAGATGATCAACATTGATTTGTCCTTTGTGCAGGGAGTCAAACGACAGGAAGATGTGATTAAGAGAGCGTTTAAAAAGCATCGTGCATCCTTGATGAATGGGGCTTTTTACAACGGTCGACTGAGAGCCTCAGCCTTTACCTACAAGGAAGAATGGGAACAAGGTCAACTGAAGTGTCCGGTCTATGTACATTTGTATCGATTAGATGAGCGCTACGAACAGCAAAGAGCGTTGATTTGGGAAAACGTGGCTGAAATGATTGAGCTGAAACAGCGGCAAGAGAGAGTGCCGTCGGATCAGTGGGATAACTATGGTCGTTATTTGGTGGAAAGGAAGAATAAAGATGGCTCTTCAAGTTGGATGATCGATACGGCCAAGATGGATTGGGCGGCTGAAAAAGCCACGCAGTTTGTTCTTCGTTCCAACTGCATCAGCAATCCGTTTGAAGCTTTGGAAATATACCGTCATCGTGGAATTGTTGAGCAAGATTTCAACCAGATGAAAAATTGGGTCGATGGAGATCGACTTCGAGTGGGAGCCAAAGCCGTGCAAGGCAAGATGTTGGTGACGGTGTTGGCGACGACGCTGCGAATGATGATGTTGTTTACCGCTAAGGCAGTGATAGAGAAGAAACCCGGTTATCGTATCCCCAATGACTCGATAGATTACTTATTGAAGTCGCTGGAAATGGTGAAGGCGGAGAAAAGGAAAAACGCCAACGCTTGGGTGAGAAATACCATTCCAGCCAAACGTCGGCGTTGCTTTGAGCTTCTTGAGCTCCCTGAACCGCCTAGAACCCTACTCGTGGAGAGCAGATAAGGCGGACTTCAGGTGAAAAAGACTTCAAACGCCCCTAACGTAGCGAAAATAAAGAACGTACTCTGTAAAATCTCTAATGCTGAAAAAACCTTTTACAGAGCATGGTGAAAACATGATTGAGCATGTCAACAGACGCATTCTTATTTTAGTAAAAACATATCCATCCCCAAGTAGCAAATACATCGAAACTTGTTGCACTGCGGGTATTGACGATCACGGTAACATGATTCGACTATATCCAATACCTTACAGAAGAATGCAAAAAGAACAGCAGTATCAAAAATGGCAATGGATTGAGGTTGACACAATAAAAGCAAGGGACGACAAAAGAAAAGAAAGCATGAAAGCCGTTTTCAGTTCCATCAAAACCCTAAATCAAATTACCAACCCATCTGAAAGACTCAATTGGGTTTTAAAGTGCCCTCAATTTCTCAATATTGAAGAAGCTAAAGATAGCCCGTACTCTCTTGGAATCATTAAAGTTGATGAATTAATTGAGCTTGAATTCCAACCTGAACCTCCAAATTGGACTTCTGATCAATTGTCCAAGCTTCGTCAACAACTCGAAGATGACCTTTTCAGCAATGAAGACATTGAAATTGAGGCTTCAAGACAACTCGAAAAAGTTCCTTACGGTTTTTACTATCACTTCCGAAGCGGTGGCTCTAAAGCTATTCAACGGATAAGAATAACCGATTGGGAAATTTATCAGCTTTATCGCAATACTCGTTGCCAAGATGAAAACGTTTGGAAGGGGAAAATGATACTGAAGTACATAGAACAATTTTCCAAACAAGACATCTATCTCATCGTAGGTAATCAACATCGGTTCCAAAATCAATGGTTGTGTATCGGTGTTGTTCATCTACCTAAGGGCACACAAGCTCAGGAAACAATGACGTTGTTCTGACAACTCTCACTGTTGATGTGGCAAGCGACGGATGCAAATCAAAACGGTCAAGTGATCCGTTGCTTATCTCCACCATTTTGTCTGCAATGAAAGATCTATGACAAAAGTTTGCGTCTCTCTCAAAACACAACAGGCAACAATTCGAAGTGAGGGCTAAACCCGTTATGTCTACAACATCATTCAGGCGAGTTTCAAGAAATTTTTTGTATCGTTTAGTGTACAAACTCCAGTCACCATCCTCTTTATAAGGGTTCCTGATCGAATTTGGGCACCCCAGAGCTTTAACATGAATATAGGAAATCCCATTGTCTGACAAATAGGTTGACAATGCAGATTTCGAAAAACCACTTTTCCGAGATAATGGAGTTAACCGAACATCCAACAACGTGTCGATACCATGATCCAACAAGACATCTAACAAGCTGTCGATATTCGTTCCCTCATATCCAACAGTAAATACATTCATGGTTGCCTCCTGAATTTGTTAGTTTAATACAATATGGCACCAAGTAGCATGAAAAAGACTTTAAACGACCCTCACTAACATAGCGAAATAATAGGGCTCGTCGGTGTATCGTTAGATAGCCAATCTTTGAAATAAATACACCCACAAGGAATAAATGAGCGATCAAATCTCCACCCCTAACGTCACAACAACTCTGACAAATCAGAAATTTAAATTGCACGTACGAGCATATCGTCAATTAAGCAAGGAGGAAATGATTCAACAACTCCTAATTTTGTCCAATGCTAAGAAGTGGAAGAAAATCCCAACAAAGAGAGAGTACACCGTTATAACAACGATCGGATTCGACCAATAACCAATACAAACAACTCGTTAATTAAGCTTTCGATTTCTGCTTTAGATAGAGTGCATCGAAGGACTTTTAACGACACGATGATTGTGATCTGCTTTTTTCTCAACGATCATTCAAGGCATGTGTCTGCTTCGAATTGAATTACTCATATACGACCCGTAGCGAAATTTATTACTAAAAAAGTCCGCCGAAGCTAGCCAAATTCTGGCTTCAAAATCTTGTCTCCTAGAGACCACTCAGTCTTTTTTTAAAAGCTTGTTTTTTCTTGTCACGCTCTTGTTCTACTAAACGATCATCACAAAATTTGATTAAATTCCGGACTGAATAGCAAACGTACAAACCATAAAATAGAACAGAAATTACCCCGCCAAACAAAACACCGAGAACCACAAAACGATATTTTTCTCCAATCAACAATAACGCAAAAGCAAACACCACTTGAATAAGAATAACTAATAGTGCCAACTGAATGGTTCTATCGTATCTCTTATCAATTTGCTCTATGAGCTTTTCTTGCTGTAAGCCTGTCAGGTGCTTCATAACACTTGAGAAGGCGCCATTTAATTCCTTTAATCCAAACAGACATATCGTTATAGGCAAAACGGCAAAAGCAATAAAACCATATGTTATCGGACTAAGTTTGGAGTTAGGGTCTAAGGGCAAAATATACCCCAAAACACCCCCTGCCACTACAGTAGCAATAATTAGCACCACAGTAAGTAAGGTACTAGAAAACACTCTAATCATTGTCCAAAATTCCCTCATCATCACATAGTGATGCAAGCCAATTTTGCATTACATGTGAGATGTCGCCCATTATAAGCAAACCGTCACTGGAACGACCTATCGACTCCTTGGTATGAATATTTAAATTTCCTTTTTTCAGTTGACCCGCTCCATCCAAATTAATGGTTACATCCTCATCATCGACATTTCTCAAGTTCATCGCAATACCATTGAGAATCTTATGACCATCTTCATCTGTCTTTCTGCTATATGTTATGACAAATTTTGCTCGGATATTTGAACTTTGAGCAATAGAATCTAACTTAAAATCACCGCAGTACTCAGCAAGCGTTTTCAACATTTCAGACGTAACATTCTTGACTTCCGTTTTTTCCTCAGACTCGGACGATTTAACATATGTAATAGTGTCACCAATTTCAATACTTTTGACATTATGACTGTCGAATAATTTTTTGATGTTCTTATTAGCTTCCTGAATCAAAGAAATCATAGCCTCAGGGTGGAGAATCTTTGCCTTACTTACAAAGAACCAACGTAAGTAAGACTCTATCGCATTAAACCTCAAAGCTGCGGAAGGTATCACAACGACATGATTGTCAACAACTCCAAAATATAACATGGAGTTAATAAAATCTCTTTTGGCCGCCTTGTATTCTTCTGACAAGATAACATCGGACGGCTTAACCCCTGCTAACTGGTACTCCTTTGCCCCTGCTTCATAGATTACAACCGGTTGACTAGCGTCTTGCTCAATCAAAACCATTTGAGCAAGAATGAATCCTTTATGATCATCTTGAAATTTGTTAATTAAACGTACTTCTGAACTATCATCATCAATGGGTTCTTGGCGATCCATCGCCGTTGGGAATGCCGCTAATGCCTCTCGCAAAAGCTCTTCAAGTGTTTTGTTTGTTTTTGTGATTACTGCCTTGCGGTAATAGAGTGTCTTTTTTACATTGTCCATGCCTAAACCTCAATTTCTAGTTCTTAGTTTTTTAATCATACAATATTTAGTAAATATTAAGTATGAAAAACCTGCACTTTTCGCGAAGTGCAGGTTTTGTTTTTTCAGCGCCTATTTAAAGAGCTATGCCGAATTCCAACACTTTATTCAGAATTCGGCATCTCTGTCACCGTACTACGGGATTTCTTTCAAGAATTCACTCGTCAAAGCGAGTCCCTTCTTCAAGACTTCCTTGTTATTAGCGTAGCCGATTCTGACATAACCTTCGGTATGCAAGGCAGAACCCGGCGTAAACATCACGCCTTTTTCTTTGACTAAACGCTCGCAGAATTCATGTGAAGACAAGACCGTATCGATTTTGACGAACGCGGTTGTACCGGCTTTAGGTTTGACATAAGAGGCTCGAGGCTCACTTTTAACCCATTCGTCCAAAATCTGAAGGTTCTCACGAATGATTTGACGATTGCGGGCCAAAATTTTGTCTTTAGCGCCAAGGGCGATTTCCGTAAAGTATTCATCGAGCATGCCAACACTGATGGTGTTGTAGTCACGATGATGCAAAACCGCCTCAATGAGTGTTCTGGGCGCTGCGATCCAACCGAAACGCAAACCGGCCAAACTAAACACCTTGGACATACTGCCTGTGCTGATTCCCTTTTCGTAGAGATCAGCCACAGAGGGGCTATATACATCGTCTTGGGTTAAACCACGATAGACCTCATCACAAAGAACCCAAGCACCAACCGAGCGGGCAATCTCGCAAATATCACGAAGCAGTTTTTCATCCATCAAAGCGCCCGTGGGATTATTCGGATTGTTGATACAAATGAGTTTGGTGTGCGGCTTGACCATGGCACGCAATTCATTTAAGTCCGGCAAAAAACCGTTTTCCGGTTTTAACCTCAAGGTTTCAATATGTGCGCCGAAACTTTCCGGAATGGAATAGTGCTGCTGATAGGTTGGAATCACGGAAATCACATGATCACCGGGTTCCACCAACGTTTCATGCACCAACATGTTCGCACCGATGCAGCCATGCGTTGTGAGAATGTTTTCTGGCGTTTGCTTTTGATACAGCCCAGCAATTAACTCACGGACTTTCGTGCTGCCTTCGATCCAACCGTAGGTTAATTTTTTATCCAGAAGGTCAGCAGTCATCTTTTGCTCGCTGACTCCTGCTAATTCAAGAAGTTCTTTAACCGTAATGGACTCCACGCAGGTTTCCGCAACGTTGTAGGCGCACTTCGTTTCCCACTCATTCATCCATTGTTCTACACCGAACGCTTCAATTTTCATTTTTATTTATCCTTCTTTTGAACTTCTTTGAACACTGCTAAAGCCACGGCAATATCTTCCAGACCTTGACCGATTGAGCGGAAAAAGACCGGTTTGTCATAGACGGGACAATCACAGGTGTGATTTACAAGGGCTCCTAAATCGCCTTTAACTTGCTCTGCGCTCCATATTCCGGCTTCAATAGCCTGTTTCATTTCGCCGGCCACCGTAGCGGTCGTAGCCGAGCAGTCGCAATAAACGTCCATCACGGGCAACAGGGCAGGATCAATTTCATGGGCGCCCGGCGCATTGGTGGAGATTGACGTAATTAAGGGAGCGCCGTCAATATCTTTGGCTTCAAGAACGGAGGCGGCCGCGCTGGTGCAAAGCATGATCACATCGGCCTTTTCTATCGCCTGAGCTTTCGTCTGCACAAATTGCAACTTGCCTTGACCGGCTTTAAAGAATTCTTCCCGCTTGTCTTCGGATAACTCATGACTGTTCAGGGACCACACTCGAATACTGTCCCAATCGCGAAGACCCTGTACGTAGCGAATATGCGCCAACGCTTGAGGGCCTGTACCGATTACGGCCAGACGGCGAGCTTTAGCGCAAGCCAAATATTTCACGGCAACGGCTGTCTCGAGCGTAAGTCTGGAGCTATCAACTAAAAGCAAAGGATTGCCCGTTTGCGTGGACATTAAAAGAGTCCAGGCGGTGACTGTATAGCCCTTCTCCTGAACAATAAAGGGTGATGTTTTTAAACCGTACACGCCGGCACTCATCCAAACGCCACTGTAGTTGATGAAGTCACCTTTACCTTGAGGGAAAAGCGTTTGAACCTGTTTAGGCTGAACAGCCTCTCCCCGCCCCAAGGCGGCAAACATGGATTCAACCGTTGAAAAAACATCCACTTTTGGTAAAACACCGAGAACATCATCTTGCGTCAACGTTAAAACTGACATTTTTTAAACTCCGCAATGAGTAAGAGCTAGGCGGGCGCGAGCGCGCTCAATTTGTTCTTTGACCCGTTCCGGTGCAGTACCACCGAATGAACGGCGAGCGGCCACACAGGCTTCAAGCGTGATGAATTGATGAATATCGTCTTCAATCGCATCGGAAAACTGTTTGTACTCTTGCAGCGTCATGCGTTCAAGATCCGTATTGTGCTTAATGCAGTAATTGACGATGTGACCGACGATGTGGTGGGCCTGACGGAAAGGAATGCCTTTGCGGGCGAGGTAGTCCGCCAAGTCCGTGGCATTGGAGTATCCCCTGCCCGCTCCCACTCTAGCCTGCTCTGCGTTAACCGTCATCTTCTCAAGCATGGGTTTCAATATACGAAGACTCATGTGAAGCGTATCCACAGAATCAAACGTCGGCTCTTTATCCTCACTCATATCGGTATTGAAGGCCAGGGGCAACCCTTTCATCATCGCAAGCATCGCCTGAAGGTTGCCGAACACTCGGCCGGCTTTGCCGCGAATCTTTTCGGCGATATCCGGATTTTTCTTATTAGGCATGATGGAAGAACCCGTGCAGAAATCATCAGACAATTCAAAAAAGTGAATGTCTTGACTGGTAAAGAGCACAATTTCTTCGCACAAACGACTTAAATGCATCATACAAATAGCGGCAGCGGAGTCTGTTTCAATCAAATGATCACGATCGCCGATCGTATCGACTGAATTTTCACTCGGTCCCTCAAAGCCCATTTCTTTAGCGGTCATTTCACGATCAATCGGGAAAGTGGTCCCTGCCATGGCGGCTGCGCCCAATGGGCAGACATTTAAGCGTTTATAAGCGTCTTCAAAACGCCCGATATCGCGCTCAAGCATCCAAAAATAAGCCATCATCCAATGGGAAAACAAAATGGGTTGCCCGGTTTGAAAATGCGTATAGCCCGGGAACATCACGCCCATGTATTGCTCGGCTTTGGCGATGATCGTACGCTGCAGATCACGGATCGCTTTAATAATTTCCTCGATAGCGTGCCTTGTGTAAAGTCTGACATCCAACTGCGCCTGATCGTTGCGGGAACGGGCCGTGTGCATCTTTCCTCCCACCGGTCCCACGATTTCCGTGACGCGCCGCTCAATGGCCATCTGAATGTCTTCGTCCGCTACATCAAATACAAATTTGCCGTCCTCAACTTCTTGACGGACGGCTTGCAAACCCTGGAGAATCGCTTCGGCTTCTGACTGCGTCAGAATGTTTTGCGCAGCAAGCATATGCACATGCGCCGTGCTGCCGATAATCGAAAAAGGCGTCACGCGCTTTTCAATCAAAATCGTCGCATTGAATTCCTGAACCAAATGATCCATCGGCAGGTCAAATCGCCCGCCCCACATAGCATCGGACATTTCTCTCTCCGCTTAACACAAAAACATCCACTATTTTAATCGCCTTAAATCCGAACTTTGTAGTCGATTTTGCCTACAAGCGTCTTATTTCTGTCCCTAAAAACACACACCATAGATTGGAAAATATGCCCTTTTGATCGCTATTCATGGTATATATTGTGTGTAGTTTGACAGTTAGAAAAAATATTTCGTCCTGCTCTTGATATCGCGGTCATTTATCCCTAATATCGCGGTGTCAAACAACCAAAAACTGTTAAATGTGTTGACCACCGTATCGGGGGAGACAACCTCCGAGAAAACGCGAGATGAACGTTTGGACGACGGACATCTTTTTAAAACAAGTTGTTATTGTCGGACTAGCTTCGAAGCGAGAAACTACTCGTCGAAGACAAGATCCTGAGTCCTTGGGTAATAGCCTGTGTACCCTCGGCGCTAGAACGCAATAGCAGCACTTTGGGGGAAAGGCATTATGAACTCCCAAAACATTACGGCGAACAACGAGTCCCAATTTCAACGCTCGATGCAATTGCGCCATTTGATTATGTTGAGTCTTGGCGGCGTGATCGGCAGCGGACTCTTTTTTGGAACGGGTCATATCATCGCAAACGTCGGTGCTTTCGGTACCGTGCTTGCGTACTTGATCGGTGCATTTATGGTGTACCTGATCATGTTGAGCTTAGGCGAACTTTCCGTCGCTCACCCTGATCCCGGTTCTTTCCATCTTTATGCAAGCAAATACATCTCCCCTGCTTCGGGTTATGCCGTGGCATGGCTGTATTGGCTCAACTGGACCGTCACCCTCGGCACGGCTTTTACCGCTGTGGGCTTTGCCATGCAATACTGGTTCCCGCAGGTGCCGGTGTGGTCCTGGTGCTTGATTTTCGGCACGATTATTTTCTTACTTAATGTGGTGGATACGCGCTTTTTTGCTGAAAGCGAATTTTTCCTCTCCATTATCAAAGTCGTGACGATTCAGGTTTTCATCGTCTTGGGCGCATGCGCGTTCTTTGACGTGATTCCCTTCGGTGAATCCGGCTCTCCGGGTCTGACGCACTTGGTGGGCGAAGGAGGTTTGCTGCCTAATGGCATCACACCGCTTCTATTTACCATGGTAACGGTCTGCTTTGCCTACTCCGGCACGGAATTGATCGGCGTGGCCGCCGGCGAAACCAATAACCCCGAAAAGGTTATTCCGATGGCCGTGCGCGCTTCGCTTTTGCGCCTGGTGGTCTTTTTCGTGGGTACGGTTTTGATTGTCGCAACGCTTTTGCCCTCAGAAGCGGCCACAGTCTCCAAGAGCCCCTTTATCACGGTCTTTGAACAAATGGGCATCCCCTATGCCGCCGACATCTTCAATTTCGTGATTATCACGGCGATTTTGTCTTCGGCCAACACGGGCTTATTTGCGTCCGGCCGTATGGTTTGGTCCTTGGGACACGACGGCATGATGCCCGCCGGTCTTGCCAAGCTCAATAAGCGCGGCGTGCCGGTCAATGCTCTTGCCTTTAGCATGCTGGGCGGTCTCTTGGCTCTGGCTTCCAGCGTCATGGCGGCTGACACGGTCTTTGTGATT
>ENA-OOWO01000831-OOWO01000831.1-human-gut-metagenome-genome-assembly--contig:-NODE-831-length-20765-cov-2.040415_pt1 | contig 20765 bp, 27 predicted proteins | sample MGYA00241579_ERZ501327 | MGnify/ENA primary metagenome ERZ501327 (study PRJEB25962, sample SAMEA2042836) | human gut metagenome | biome: human gut; feature: human-associated habitat; material: faeces...
GCATAAATCTGGATTTAATTGGACGCAGATTTGCGAAGCAAATCCATCGAGATGAAGCGAAGCGGAATCGAGATGAGTTTTTCGGTGTGGATTACAGAAAAACAAATCGGATTTGTATGAAGTTTTGAAGGTACATACTTATTAAATATGAATTATTTAAGACATCCAATGAGATGTCTTTTTTTTGTAAAAAATAATAAAAAAATAATAAAAAAATAATGAAATAATAATTAAAAACTGCTATAATGTTTTCAGTTACTTATCGAAAACATTAATTTATTAAGGAGGTTGTTATGGAACAAAAGAAACAGGAGCCAATTCGTGATGCGAGACAGCTTGGAACGGCCAAGATGCTTATTCTTGGTTTGCAGCATATGTTTGCTATGTTCGGCGCAACAATTCTTGTGCCTATTCTTGTATCAGGATATTTTCAGAAGGCTTGTGGGGAGCCGCTTACCAGAGGTCTTTCTGTATCGGTTACCCTATTTTGTGCAGGCTTTGGCACGCTTATATTTCATTTGTGTACAAAGTTTAAGGTACCGGCTTTTTTGGGTTCGTCATTTGCTTTTTTAGGAGGCTTTTATACTGTTGCAAACCTTGACAGTGGTATGTATGCAGATATGGCTGTCAATGATAAGGCCGCGTATGCGTGTGGTGGAATATTTGTTGCAGGTATGCTTTATTTTATACTTGCACTTATCATTAAGCTGGTTGGAATTAAGCGTGTAATGCGCTTTCTTCCACCTGTAGTGACAGGACCTATTATCATATGCATTGGTCTTTCACTTGCCGGCTCAGCTATCAATAATGCTTCAACAAACTGGGTTCTTGCAATTATTGCACTTGGAGTTATAATTATTTTCAATATATGGGGAAAGGGCTTATTTAAGATCATTCCTATTCTAATGGGAGTAATTATTTCATATGTTGTGGCTCTTATTATGAATACTGCTGGAATTACTAATCCTGATGGTTCCGCAATTCTTGATTTTACATCAATTGCATCATCTGCGTGGGTCGGAATACCTAAATTTCAGTTCATGAAGTTTGATATTACGTCCATTCTTGTTATGGCGCCTATCGCTATTGCGACTATGATGGAGCACATTGGCGACATGTCTGCTATTTCTGCTACAGTAGAGCAGAACTTTATTGCTGATCCGGGTCTTCATAGGACACTTATAGGTGATGGAATTGCAACTGCATTCGCAGGAGCTATCGGAGGACCGGCTAATACAACATATGGTGAGAATACTGGAGTGCTTGAGCTGTCTAAGGTATATGATCCGAGAGTTATCCGTATTGCGGCTGTTTTTGCTATTGCACTTTCGTTTATTCCAAAGTTTTCGGCTGTAATATCTACTATGCCATCAGCGATTATTGGTGGAGTTTCATTTATGCTTTATGGAATGATTTCAGCAATAGGAGTTAGAAATGTTGTTGAAAACAAGGTAGATCTGACTAAATCAAGAAATCTGATTATTGCAGGTGTTATTTTTGTATGTGGTCTTGGCTTTGGAAATGGACTGACATTTACTGTAGCAGGAACATCAATTACACTGACAGCTTTGGCAATTGCAGCTATCGCAGGGATTTTCTTAAATGCTATTCTGCCGGGAAATGATTACGAGTTTGGAAAGAATCCTGATGGAGATGCAAGCAGGGGTGTGTATATGATGAACACTGACAATGATGAGGAAGAGGAATCATAGAAGTTAATTTGTATTTAGACTGATTTGTTAGTTGTAACAGTAAATAATTTAACAAACATTAAAAAGATATTAATAATATTTTACTTGATAAAGTTATATATATTCTCTACAATAAACTGGTATGGTGTATTTTCATAATTCACTTTACCAGTTTTTTTTAAGGGGATTAGATTTAATGGACAGAAAAAAGATATTTTGGGCGATAGCTTCTGTTTTTATAGCTATCTTGAGCATATGGACTGTTGTCTCACAGAGCAAACATTTTTCGTTTGAAATTCTTATGAGTTTTATCAGAAATGCAAATAAAGGCTGGCTTTTTATGAGTTTTGTTTGTACGTTTGGGTTTATTTGGTTTGAAGGCTTTGCTCTGGTACGCATGGCAAGACACTTTGGGTATAAAACCAGCGCGATTGATGGTACTGTGTATGGTGGAGCCGATGTGTATTTTTCGGCTATTACACCATCGGCATCGGGAGGACAGCCAGCCAGTGCGTATTTCATGATAAGGGATGGCATACCGGGCTATGCTGCTACAGTGGCCTTACTGATTAATCTTGTTATGTATACACTTTCACTTTTAACAATTGGCTTACTATGCATGATTTTTAAGTATCCATTGCTGAAAAATTTCTCAGGTATTTCGCGGATATTTATATGTTTGGGGATTGTGGTGCTGATTTTTCTGGCTCTTGTATTTTATATGCTGCTAAGGAAGGGAAGCATACTATACTCAATTTGTGATAGTCTTATCCGGCTTTTTGAAAAAATACATATAATACGGCATGGTGACAGGCTTCGAATAAAGCTTAAAAATACTATGAAAGAATATCAGGAGTGTTCAAACAGTATCACAGGGCAGACCGGGCTTCTCATCGAGATTTTCTTTTGGAATATAATGCAGAGAGTTTCACAGCTTTTGGTATCGTTTATGATTTTTATGGCAGTCGGCGAAGGCGTAAATAAGGCAGTTGATGTGAGTGTGATACAGTGTTTTGTGGCGATGGGCTCCAATTGTGTGCCTATACCCGGTGCTATGGGCGTGGCTGATTATATTATGATTGATGGGTTTAAACAGCTTGTTGGTAGTAATGCAGCAAATATGGAGCTTTTGTGCAGGGGAATGACATTTTATGGAAGTGTCATAACAAGTGCTGTTATTATTCTTATTGGATATATAATTAGAAAAAAAGTAGCAAAATAGTCTAGTACTTTTGCGGGAAAAGTCAAGAGTAAATGCGAAAAAAATTAAATAAATTTTATTAGGCCCCCAAAAGGGCGTCCATTTGCTCTTGAAATACTGCACTGGCTGGCAAAAATCCGAGGATCTTCCGCGGGTAGTTGTTCAGCCAGTTTGTTATTGTCTGGATCACTTCGGCGCCGATCTCGTCGAAGTTCGTCCCCTTTGGCAGCCAGCGGCGGATCATCTTGTTGAGGTTCTCGTTGCTTCCGCGCTCGTATGAGCTGTACGGGTGGCAGTAGTAGCACTTCGTCCGGGATCCCTCCGCCAGTATGCTGCGCTCTATGCCGGGGCAGTCCGCAAACTCGCTGCCGTTGTCTACGGTGATCGTTTGGAACACGCGAGGAAAAAGCTCGCCCCATTCCTTTTCCAGATCGTCGAGGGCTTGCACTACGCTGGCCGCGCTCTTGTCCGGGAGCTTGGCCGTGATCTCGTTACGGGTGAGCCTCTCGGTCAGGACGAGGATCGCAGCCTTGCCCAGTCTGGCACTCACTACAGTGTCCATTTCCCAGTGCCCGAAGGTGGAACGCTCGCCGATTATCTCCGGGCGCTTTTCTATACTTTCGCCTTTCGGCGCGCGCTTCTGAGTCTGTACCTTGTGGTAGCTGCGCTTCTTGTCACCCTTGACCGGGAGGTCTTTGTTTGTGAGTCTGAGGAAGATCCCCTTCTCGATATAACTGTAAATGGTGTTTTTGCTCTTGATCTCTATGTTGAACCGGAGCCCTTGCGCCTTGATTTCTCCCAGCACGGCCTCCGGGCTGTACTTTTCGTCTGCGATCTTGGTTTCTATATATTCAGCGAGGCGGTGATCGTTTCCGATTTTCAGGTCGGCTCCTTTGGCCGCAAGGTTGGCCCGGTATTTCATTTCGCTGAGGTCTGAACTGTATCGGGTTTCCTCTGTCCAGTCACTATTCCGGTGCGTGTACTGTCCGCGCTGCAGCTCGCGGTATATTGTGCTAATATGCACGCCGACAACTTCCGCGATCTCTTTCGGAGTCTTGCCGTCATTGTTCAGGGTTTCGATCCGGATCCTGTCGGATTTGCTCAGGTGTTTGAATCTTCTCATGGGTTTACCTCCAATATACAAAAAATGAGGGGCAGCCGAAGCCGCCCCCTTGAATGTGTGGTGCTTATTTCTCATACTCTGCTAAAAGCTCGGACGTTTCCGCATCTGTCACTATATCTGAGAGTTTACAACTCAGCGCTTTACAGATCCGCAGCAGCGTGGAGAGCTGCGCCTTGCTTATATCCCGGTCGCCCTGTTCGTATTTCTGATACATTCGGACGTTTACCCCGGCGGCTTCCGCGAGCTGCGACTGGGAGAGGCCAGCGGCCTGTCTGAGCTTTTGCAGTTTTTCGTTTTTATAATTTACCTTTACCGTGATTTCCATGTGTCGGCCTCCTTCTTGACTTTGTTGTAGCCGGTGGATATAATAAAGGCGGTGGGGGGGAATTTCCCACCGCCGAGCCTTTAGGACTGCTTAGGTTTTTGATTTGGCTTTATTGTTATCGTGATCCGTTCCACCGCTTCACTTCTTAAAGCCTTTTCGAGAACTTCGAGCAGTTCTTTTGTTTGCTTTTCTTTCTGTTCGTCCACCGTTGTGTCCTCCTTTCGCTTGTTCTGTTTTCCTCCTTTTTTCTTACTCAGGTTTTCCCTTACCTTGTAATATTATTATACACCTACGGGTGTATATAGTCAAGCTCATTTCCTGCATTTTCGCACTTTTTCGCATAAAAAAAGAGACGGTTTCCCGCCTCATTTTTCATATTCCAGCAGTGTGCAAACTTGCACGCCGAGCACTGTCGCAAAATAGTTTAGCTCGAAGTCCGGCACCACGCGGTCGCCGGTTTCGATCCGGCTCACTGCTTTCTGATTCAGATTCAGCCCAGCCAGTTGCAACTTGGCGGCGAGCTGTTCCTGAGATATTCCCGCCCTTTCGCGGAGGGCCCGGATCGCAGGGCCGGAGGCGTTGCACTTTCCATTCGTGTGCTTGTAGAGTTTCAACCTTTCACCCTCCTTTATCCCAAACATGACTGATAGCTTCTTGACTTTACCATGGCCGGGCGCCTATAATTATCCCAAACATGACTAAAAGCGAATAAACGCAAAAAAGAATTAGGAGGGCATGGCATGGTTGGAAAGAAGGGCCCGTTCGGCGGGTTTTGTAATTATGGAATTTTTGGGATCTGGGGAAAAGATCCGGGGACAGGAAAGAAAAAGTACAAAAAGGTAGACGCCATTTCAGAAGCGGCAGCAGTAGAGAAGGCGGCAGCTCTTGGCTGTGTGGATCCGCAGAGCGTTGAGGTGATCCCGTTCCTCCCGCCGTCTGAAAAGCAGCAGCGGTACGCCGCAGATCTTGGTGTTCGTCTGCCGGAAGGCTGCACGGTTGTGGACGCCACCGCGTTGATCAGCAGGGCAGAGATCGGAGACGATCAGGATCCCGCTCCTGGTCTTGTAGAGTATGCTCAGAGCTGCGGCGTTTGCTTTTCTACGCTGGCCGGAGAGGGTGGCTTGCTTGACTGTATGGTTTGCCAGCTTCCGATCAGGGAGAAGGCGATCCTTTTCGCCCATGCAGTTGCTGCCAGTGTGGCCAGTTCCGGTCTGGCGGATCCTCGAAAAGCTCCGCAGTATTTGAAGTTTTGCCAGTTTGCCGATCAGGTGGCGGCGGATCCCGCTCTTGCGAAGTCGGTAGAGGGCCGCGATCGCTACGACTTCCAGAAGCCAAACACGAGATCGAAGGCATACAAGGCGGCGCTGGCCTGCTTATAAAAAATAGCCCGGTAGGAGATAACACTCCCGCCGGGCTTTCTTTATGTCCTGAACATGTCAGGGGCCTATTCTGTTTTAGATTCAGCGGCCGGAGCTTCGGCTGCGAGCTGCTGCACCGCAGTGGTGGCGATCGTTGCCGCTACGCTTGCCGCGGTTGTTGCTGCGTCGGCCGTTGCTGCCTTGATCTGGGACTCGCTGGCGGCCTTGGTTTCTCTGCATACCTGCTCGATCTTGGTTTCGAGCCATGCGTCGAAGTCGCCGTAAATCTCACGGAGGGCGGCCACGGTTGTGTCGCCGAGGATCTCCAGTGTCTTGTTTTTGGACTTCTCGAAGGCTTCGAGCTGCTTCTCTTTGGTGAATTTGCCCTCGGCTTTCAGTGAGTCCGCGAACGTCTGGGCCGTGTAGGCCACGGCCTGAGCTACGGCGTCCACTGCCATGTTCATGTATTTGGTGGCTGTCTCATTGTCCAGATCTTTCTCGATCTGGGCTGTCTGGCGTTTGAGCAGCGCCACGAGGTAGGCGCCACCGGCAGTAATGAGCAGGCAGAGGATCGGCGTCGCCGCGTTGATGATCTGAGTCATAGTTTCGTTCATGGTGTTGATTCTCCTTTCTGTTTTCTCCCGGATAATACGGGCAGTCTTTACAGTCTGCTGCGTCGCATGGTGAGCCGTCCCACTCCACGAGGGAGCGGATCCAGATCACATGGACGGCCACGGCCACGATCAGCAGCATGATATTGGCGGCCGTTCTCATTTTGAGACGTTGGCCCCAGCCGTAGACGCTGGACTGGCCGTCAGTGTGTACGATATGGTACGGGTGCTTTGCTCCCTTCACAATTCTGGTGACTTTGGCCGGGCCAGCCTTCGGAGTTCCGGCAGCAGTTGAAGCTGCAGCACTTCCGTAGTGAGGGCCGCCGGAGAACTGAACCACGTCGCCGACTTTAATCTCGGAGTTTGCGGATCCGGCAGCGCTTCCACCGTTGGTTGTCACTATTGCGTCGAAGCCCTTCGCTTTCAGCTTTGTGACTTCGGCGTTGGCGTTTTCTTTCTTGGAGTAGGCTCCAGTCTGCACCTTGTAGAAGCCGCCGGACTGTTTGAGAATAGCGTCAAAACCGGCAGCTTTCACCTTTTTGAGCTGAGCGTCAGCGTTTGCCTTCTGCTTATAGGCTCCGGTCTGGACGTAGTATTTCACGCCGGAACCGCCGGGCGTGGTATTATTTCCGCCGGAGTTGCCGGAGTCAGTAGAGCCGAGCAGTGCGTTGATTCTGTCGGCGAGTTCCCCATATCTGGAATAAAGCCAGTCGCCGGGGCACGATTTATTCGCGAACCAGCGGTGCGCGGTGAGGACGATCTCGTTCGCCTTCGGCTCGTATGCGAGAGCCTTCTCCTTGCTGCCGAGCCATAGCACCTTCGTTTTTCCGTTTCTCTTGCAGATGTCAGCGCAGAGCTCGATCAGTTTCTCGTAAACTGCGGATTTCATGGCGTATGGTTCGGTCTTATCGCTGGCGCACTCGATCGTGATCGCTCGCTGGTCGTTTGCGCCGCTTGAGCTGCACCAGCTCCGGTTGCACTCGTCCACGATCAGGCAGAAGCGGCCGTCGCATCCGATCCCGTAGTTGCAAGACGCGCCTTCATCGGGATCATATTTCGTAAAGCAGGCGCCGATCGTTTCGGCAGATAACTGGCCGACTACGCAGTGCGGCGTCAGGCGGTCGATCGAGTGGGTTCTCTTTCCACTATGGTTGGGGCTGTAAACTGTACAGTCCACTAATGAACTATTGCTCATGGTTTTACCTCCTTGTGTGTCGTTGGTTGTCTTAGTAGCGTATTTGTCGAAGTAGGTCTGTCCATAGCTGGCCCGCTTCGTCTGGACGCTGGCGCTCTGATCCTTTGGCTGTTCATATTTGAGCAGCACGGCGTCGGAAGCCTGTCTCACGCTGGTGGCTTTTTTCAGCACGGCCAGCACGGCGGCGTAGCTTTCGGTGAGTTCTTTCCAGAGGAAGCCGAGCTGAGTCTCCAGATCTCCGATCGAGGCACCGGTAGCCTTGACATAATTCAGGAGTGCCTCCTTGCGGCTCCAGAATGTCCACTGCGCGAGGCCGTAGCCTGCGGAGTCATGCACGAAGCCGGTATGCTTTCCGGAGTCCACCGCGTCGGTGTAGTCGTCGTCTGTATAGCCGAGCTTTTTCTCGTAGGTGTTCTGGAGGTTGTGAGGGTTGAGCCCGCTCTCCGCGAACAGGTTCCCCATGAGTCCGGCGGCCCCGTATGAGTTCAGGCCCTTGTCGGTGAGAAAATTCCAGATCTTTTCCTCGTTGTTTTTTCCAGTGAGTGACATGTTCCACCTCCTTAGAAGTCGTTGAAGCTGTCCGCCTCTGGCTGCACGCCGTTGGCGTTCATCAATTTGATTTTGTTTTCAGCCTTGGCCTTCGTGTAGTAAAAACCGGTCGCGCTCGCCATTTCAGCGAACACGGCTGGGATCAGGTAGGCGAGGGCCGAGGTGTCCATGGTGGAGTAGATGATCCAGCATGAAAAGACGGTAATTAAGATCGTTACGATTGAAACGCCGCAGAAGATAATTTTTGAAAATTCCACCTTTTTGCGGGCGGCTGCAGCCTCTCTCATTCGTTTGATCTGTTTCCGGAGCCGACGGTTTTCGGCCGTCAGCTCTTGGATCCGTTCCTCCGGATCTGTTCCGGTTTCTACCGGTTCCAGTGTTTCCTCGGTCATGGTGTCACCTCCTTAGCTTTCATAAATGGACTCGATCCCCTGCTTTGTCAGGAAGTCCTTCTGCTCGTGTTTGACCTTGGCGGCGTAGTCGAGGGCCGCGTGCATGTCACCGTTGCAGTGGGCGTCCGGGATCCGCTGCACGGCTCTGGCCGTGGCTTCTCCGAGGGCGATCGCGGCGTTCACTCCCTGCACTAAAAAAAGCTCCTGCTGTTCGTGGAGCTTTTCGCGCTTGTCCTGAGCTTCTCGTCGTGTTTTTTCTTCTTCCTCCAGTTTCTTGCTCTGTTTCTGGATTTTCTGCTCGATACACCAGAAGCAGAACCCAGTGATCGCCGAAGGAAGGCAGGCGATCAAAACTGATTCAATTCCCATTGTGTCACCTCCTGCGGCAGCTCTATGTCTGCCATTTCTTTGCGTTTGAAAATAATATTTTTCTCGATCCATTTCTGGAGCCCGTGAGTGGAGCAGTGGCCCATAAGTCCGAAGTAGCTCTGCATGGTCGCGTCTACCGCGTCGAAGTCGATCAGTCCGGCCTCGTACTCTTTCACTATGTAGCGCATACGTGCCTTCATTTTCTTGACCGACTGAGCTGTCGGTTTGCGGTACCCCGGATAGATTCGGCAGCCCACGAAGGTGATCCCGTGCTTGACGAGCCCGATCGTGGTTTTGCTGTTCAATTCGAGGTGCAGGACTTCGTTCAGATACTTCTCGATCGCAGCCCTCCACCGGTTCAGTGTGGCCGCGTCAGGATAGAGTAGCGCCATGTCGTCCATGTACCTGTCGTAAAAATGGGCTTTCAGCTCGTGCTTGATATACTGATCCAGCTCATTGAGGCAGACGTTCGCGAGCCTCTGGCCCGGTTGGCCTCAATGCAGAGCTCCAGCATATCCATGAACGCCGCCGTCATGTGCTTGCGATACTCGAATTTTTCGGGTTTTCTCATATTTGCGGTGCGTTCGCTCACCCGGATCATGCTCCGAACGATACGCTGCCGCAGTTGTAAGTTGTCCATGTTGTTACTCCTTAAAAGGGTAGAGGGTGGCTTGGTGGGCCACCCTCATGCCAGATTTTCAGATTGCCAGATTACCGGATTTCCGGGATATAAGCGGCACGGAAGCCGAGGGCCGCGCTCGCATTGCCGCGGGAGTTGTAGCCGCTGAGGCAGAACACACCAGAGAGCGCACCGTGGCCCCAGTCGCCCCCGCGAAACACGCAGCGCTCGGCTACGCCGTTATTCCACCACATGTAGTCGCCCTCGTATACGTCAGTAGTGACGTCAGAGTCCGGGAGAAGGGCGAGAGCGCGCAGCATAACCTTGGCAGCATCTCCGATCGAGCTGTCGGCAGCAACCTGATAAAAGGCGCAGCCTCGGCTTTCATCTTTGGCGTTGGTGATCGAAGTAGAGTACGTCCACTTGTTGTTCACATAGTCCAGTTTTACGGTTTTACCGGAAACATGGGCGGAGCTGTCGGTCGTCTTGCTCTCAGGATCCACGAGGGCGCCGTCTGCGGCGTTGATAGCCTTCCAGCATGTGCTCGTTGCGTTCTGAGGGTTGTCCGGATCGGCTGCGTCGTTGTTTGCGAGGATCTGAAGCTCGCCCCAAACAAGGCGGATTCCTCCCTGCCATTCCCACACGTTGCCGTTCAGATCCCAGATACCAGCCATGGTCTTGTCGTGGCTCCATGAGATCGGGCCGGTGCCAGTTGCAACTCTCGCGATCTTGCCGCTTTCGTAGTAGCTCGGCACGGCTTTGTAATTACTTTCGCGGCTGTCTTTGCCGTAGTTGTTGTTACCATACGGGAGGAAGCCGTTTTTCTTGCACCAGAGAGCGATCGCGGCCCATTCTGCGTTAGTGCTCAGGTGCCAGCCTGCGCCCTTGGCCTCGCAGCGTGCGCGTGCGGTGTCGAAGTTGATACTTGCGGTCGGATCTTCGCCCGGCAGGCTGTACGCTACGGAGTTGTAAACCTTGGCCTGATACTTGCCGTAGTAAAAGCCGGGGATTTCCACGCCGTTGACGATAAAGGCCGGGTGGGTGCTGTCATTTCCGCCGGTGAGTACGTCCGAGTTCTTAAACTTCGGGATATACACCAGAACGGAAGGGAGATCGGTGTCGTCTGTCTTGACGACGTTGTTCGGGCAGATCATTTTTACTGCCAGATTGGTGAGGTCAAAATTTGCCATTTTCTTGTGCTCCTTTCTGCTTATTCAATGCTCCAGAGGATCAGCTTCACCTCTGCCATGTCGAGCGGGTTCTTTGTGCGCTCTACGGTCTGGCGGTTGGTATCGCCGGACTCGTCGGCGCCTTCCTGCGGTTCGATCGGTGTCTCGGTATAGGTTGCGGCCGGGATCTCGATCTGGGCCACATAGCGGCCGCCGGGCTGGGTGCCGAGCATGAGATCACCGCCGCGATCCATGCACACGTCGAGGGTGCGGGCCTCGTCGCCCTGATACTTGGTAACCTTGACGCTGAGCGCGTCGTCGTCGAAGCTGAGACGGTAGCCGTCCTGCTCCCACTGGATCTTTTCGCCGGTGTTCTTCTCGATCACCTGCACGTCGTTGATTTTTGCCATGGTTTATTTACCTCCTTTGATTCTTAAAATAAGGGTGGCGCTCTCGGCGCTTCCGTCGTACTTGACCTTGAAGCCGTTGAGCTGCTTGTCGTAGATCTGGATCTCGCCGACATTTCCGGTGTGGGCCTGAATATCCGCGTCCACGGTGTAGTCTGTGTTGTCGCGAGTGATCGCAAGGCTCACGGTCTTAGCGGAGTTGTTGAACGGATAGCTCGCCGTGTTTTTCAGTTCTACGACGTGGCGCTCGATCTCTGTCTGAGACTGGAGCTCTCCGGCTGCGATCAGGAGCATGGCAGCGGCCACGCTGGCGTCTGTGATCCCGCTCTCCATGTTGTTGAAGTGGGCGGCGCTCTGATCGGTTCCGGCCTGAATGACCTCGCCGCTATCGACGTCTACCACTTTGTCGAGCCATTTTGTTGCGTTATACATGTGTCTGCTTCCTCCTTCCTTTATGCTGTGACTTCATATATCGGGATCGTGATCTTGATCATGGTTCCCTGTCCGGCCACTTTGTTGATAGTTCTCTGCTGGTATGCTGCCTGCTCCCCGTAGGTGTCGATCAGACGGGAGGCGTTGATCGTGCAGGCGATAGAGTCCAGCGTCGGGAACGTCGCCATAACTACCACGTTTTCGCCTTCGATCTTTTTCTGGTTGATCGTTCCGCGGTGCCATGTGCCGTTTGTCTGAGCCTCGACATAGGCGAGAGAGCGGAGCCACTGCTGCCGCCTTCGTCCCATGTAGGCTTCGCCGAAGTATGCCATTTTGTGCCCTCCTTTCGGTTTATTCCCCGCAGCGCTTAGTTCCGCATTTTACGAACGGATAGCAGAACAGGGCCGCCTTTTCGTTCGTGGCTGCTGCGCGTTTTATAACTGAGCCCAACGTCCCCGGCCGTGGAGTTATTCCACATTCAGGGTAGTTGTAGCGGAACGCCTCGGTGTCAGGCTCGGCTGCAGCCGCTTGCTTTACGACGGCGCCGAGTGTTCCGGGCTGCGGATATGTTCCGCAGGTTGTAGTTCCGGCGTGAGTGTAGTCGTATAGGTACGGCTTCACTTCCGGATCTGTTTCAATGCTCGGCTTTATCACGAAGCCGATCGTGGCCGTTCGCGGGTTGGTACCGCATTTTACAAAATCATAACGGTGCAGCTCCGTGTTCAGCGCACACTCAATACCGGGATCCGGCCCCTGCTGCCAGTAATAGAAAACGCCCGCGATATGCGAGCGCACATTTTTGGCAGCCTGAACGGCGTCAACAAATTTATTAAAATTTTCGCCGTCGGTGTTCGCGTTTGTGGTTAGAGCCGCGAAGGTGTACGGGGAGTCGTCCATCTCGAACCACTCCATGACATAGCCCTCGCCGAAGTATGCGCCGATCAGACGCTCAACGGCCCACTTGGTACCGCGTTTTCTTTTGATCTGCTGCGCGAGCTTGATTGTGTTCCGCTTCTCTGTCAGGCTCATGCCTTCGGAGTCGTACCAGTCAATGTCCAGCTCCCACGCCATTTCGTTGCACTCCGCCTCTGTGAGCTCGTCTACCTTGTCCCATGTGCGGATTGTGGCCAGACGTTTGCCCGGCTCACCTATGAGCTTGTTCACGGCCTTGCCGAGTGCGATCGCTGCCTCGTCGTCCTGCATGAAGGCGGGCAGCAGTTTTATAAAATCCATGTTTGACACTTTCATGCCGCCCATGCTGTCCACCTCCTTTATCCTCTGACGATATGCTTCACGGTCTTTTTACCGGAGAACTTGGCCACGGTCGTGCTGTTGAGCTCGGTGTATTCCGGTTTGATGATCTGCACACGGGTGGCTCCGATCAGATCGTCGGCCCAGTCAGGGCAGAGGATCCGCTTCCGGAGCTCGTCTGGGTTTATGTCCTGATTCAGTGTGGAGCCCTGCCAGTTGATATACTGATCAATAGCCCCGCCGGATCCTTCCACGTTCTGCACTACTTCTGACTCGCTGGCTTTAGTGGTGTAATAGGTGAGCTCTATGTCATACTCGTGAGTTTCCGGAGCTTCCACCGTTACCATGTCAGTGAGAGGGCGAACGTCGTCCGCAGAGCAGGCAGCCAGCACGTCGGCCAGCACTTCCTCGCTCGGAATCTGTCCTCCGGCGCAGATCGGCACAATCTTGACGCGGCCGTACATATTGCGGCCGATCTGGATCTTTACCGCCTCGGCTCCAGCGAGAGATCCGGAGAGTGAGAGAGTCAGAAGCTCGTCTGCATACTCGGCCGTATAGTCGGCCCCTGCTGTGGCTTCGGATCCGTCACTCAGGAAAACCACCAGAGTGTCCGGCAGGAGATTGGCGCCACCTTGGAAGGCGTGCCCGGCGTATGTTTTCAGAGTTCTGGTGATCGTTTCCTTTTCGGATTCCACCACTGCGTCCGTGACGAGAGAGTTCGCGGACAGCGCCCAGTATTTGTAGGCTTTGGCCGGGCCTGCGGTGCTGAGTTTGTTCTCAGCCTCTCGGATTCTCTCACGGTACGGTTCGTCCTCCTCACGGTCGCCTCCGCCTTCTGTTATGGTCAGGTTTGTTACTCCGTCGAGCAGTGGAACGTCGGAGACGTCCACGATCTCGGAGATCTCGCCCTCGTCTATGTTGTTGTAGTCCGTGCCGCCTTCCTCGGCGGTTGCTGCCACGTCCACATAGAGGCTACCTGCATAAAGCACGGCTGTGGTGTCTGTCAGGAAATAGTGAACGAAGTCACCTGTTACTCGAAGTCCGGCCGGTATAATGATATTAGAGCCCACCGCTTCGGTAACTGTGAACCGTAGGGTGGTAGTGGCATAGGTAGGATCGAGACGGATCACGTCTCTGTTTTCTCCCAGAGCGTCCAGAACAGTGCCCCTTGCATATCGGAGCATTTTCGTTTACTGTGTTGTAAACAGTGACGATCACCTTCGCCATGGTGTCGCCGAAGATTCGGCGCTCGTCACCGGGGTAGAGAGGCTCGCCGACGCCGTTCTCTAATTCTTCCAGTATGTCGGTGTAGATTGTTTCGTCGGTTGTCTCTATGAATTTGAGCTCGCTCATGCGTCCTCGTCCTCCTTTCTTTGGATAATGTTCACGATCATGCCGAAGTCGCCAGAGAAGGCAGCCGCCGGATCTGAGGCGATACTGTCAGACTCCACGCGGGGCTCGAAGGTTTCCAGAACCCACTCCGCGTCAGCCACGGCCTCGTCGGTCGCGTTCGGTTTGTCGATCAGAGTCCCGTCAACGCCGCGCACGCGATCGTATGCGACTTCACCGCGGACGATCCTCAGCAGATTGGCGGCGCACACTTCCGGGCTCCCGTTTCCGCTTGCTCTCATGGCGTCACCTCCTTATGCGAGAGTTACTTCGGACAGATACACCCAGCTATTGATCCCGTTAGGGTGGCCCAGTAGCACCTTGTTTTGGCTGCTCTTGATCTGGCTCACCCTATGCTTTCGTTGTTTTACCCAGTTTGGTATCTTCTGGCCGGTTGCGTACCTGCTGCCGGTCGGCTTCACATAGTCGCCGACTTTGATCGTTTTCTTTGCGGCCTTTTTGGCCGCTGTGTTGGTTGTTTTCTTGACGGACTTCGAGGCGGTGCTCGCTTTCACATTCAGCGCGGTGGTGCTTACCTTCACGCTGGTGGTGGCCGGATCGTATTCCTTGAATGTGAAGGAAAGAGTGGCCAGAAGCAGCCGCCCCTTGCCGTCCACCTTTGTGTTGCTTACCGCGACTTTTCGGAGCTGGAGCTTCGGCCCCAGCTTCTTGCCGCCGAGATAGAAATAATTCACTTTTGTGACGAGAGCCTTCCAGCTCTGGATCTCCGCCCATACGTCAACGCCTGCGCCTGAGTGCAGCACGGTGGTGAATGAGAGGGGAAAAAGCTCGGTGCCTCGTTCGTTAGTCGTCTTTTTGTCCTCGGTGCTGGTGTTTTCGTCGGCCACCTGCTCGTAGGAAAAGGCCAGCCCCTCCAGCGCGACGACTTGCTTTGATGATACGGCCCATTTTTTTGAGCCCCACTGTGCCATTGTTGGCATGGCTGTACCTCCTTAGTTTGGTTTTTTAGTGGATCCGCTGCCCGTTTCGACGCCTCCGTGGGTGTGCCCGCTCAGGCTTATGCCGCGAGCTGTGACGTCGCCCTTCGGTACGTTGATATTACCGGCCGAGAGGCTCGGCAGGTAGCACCCCCATTCACCGTCCTCCCGGCCCAGCAGCAGCCCGGTGGAGTCGTCAAACTCCACATAAACCACCGCCGTGCCTTTTGAGAGGTTTCCGGTGGATCCGCGGAGGTGCCACGGGATCGTGATCTTTGCGGTTGGCTTAGCCCCGGCGTCAGACGGTACAACGCGGGCCGTGTTTCCTGATATGCTGGCGATCGTGCCTTTATTGATGTTTCCCATTAATAGCCCTCCAGAATGTGTCGGAAGTAGATCGTGGATTTATTTCCGACAAAATCATGCCGGACTTTATACACAAAAACGGTACCGTCCCACATGGTTGCCCTTGGTGTTGATAGTGTCAAAATGCTGGCGGCTGCATATCCGGTCATAAGTGACTTGGAAAAGTATCCAGATCGGGCGAACTTGTTCGCGTTCCGCAGCAGCCCCTTGGCGAAGCGTGCCGCCTCTGCATTGCTGGTTACCTGAATAGGCACCGCAGGGCGGAGCACTGAGCTGTTGGAGCTGTTGGCTATAAATTTTCCGGAGTAGCTTCCGCTTGCAATTTCGCAGGATCCGTACATTCCGCCCCGGTTGTCCTCATAGGAGAAAACGCCGTTTTCATCTACGGAGAGACTACCGGCTGGAGTCTGGCCCTCTATGTACTGCTCGTTATACGCCAGCAGCTTGCCGTCAAATATAAGCATTTGGCAGCCTTCCAGAGTGCAGAGCCGGTGGAATAGGGCGAAGTCTGTCTCGTTGTCCTGTTTGATATACGGGTAAACCTGATCCGTGCAGCCGTAGTTCTGGAATGTTAGCCCGTGATTTCCTGCGAACTCATTCGCCAGTTGCAGGAACCGGACGCCCTCCCAGCTTTTACTCTTTTTTGTCTTGCCGCTTTTCGGCATGGACATGGCTCGGATCGTAAAAAGCCCGTTTTCTGGTTTCATGGAGTGCACGAACATTTTCCCGGTATCACTCGCGCCTTCTTTGAATTGCACGGTGTCACCTTCGGCCGGTTGCCACTTGCTCCATGTTCCCTTGGTGTCATTGAAGCGGATCACGAGGGTGTCGGCTTGCTTTTCTGCGAACATTTCGTGCACGCAGTAGTTCACCGACACGTCCCCGTATATATCCACCCCGTTGTAGTAGAGGTTCACGCGCTGTCGTCCTCGTCCTCAGAGTCCCGACGCCACGGCGGCAGAGTTTCCGGCGTCTCTGCACCTTCGACGATCGGCAGCCGGAGGGCCACGTTCGCGTCGAAGATCAGCACGTCCGCATAGTCGGGGTTAAATTCTGCGATATAGTGCGCCAGCATTTCCTCCCCGTACATTTCGAGGGCCAGCGCGTCGAAGGTGTCCCCTTCGCGTGTCGTGTAGTCTTTGTAGCCTGTTACTCTACGCATATTGAGCCACCTCCCGCATTTTTATAAATTCTTCCAGCCAGTCGAAGAACTCGGCCTCGTGGGCTTTGAGCTTCGCCATGAAGTCGTCCGCGTCGTCGCCGGTTCCTTCTGTCTGGATCTGTGGGCTCCATGTGAAGCCGGAGAAGTCGTAGTAAACTACCACGCCGCCACTGTCTGCCAGACTTCCGAGAGAGAAGTCGTCCAGAGTCAGAAGCCTTCCGGCCGTGCTTGTGAGTCCTTCGCCAGAAGATCCGCCGGTTGTGCTTGCAGTGTTGAACACTGAGGTGATCATGGTTTCCAACTTATCCCAGAGGGTTGCAAGAGGAACCACCGCCTCGGCGCCAGCTTCACCACCAGCCAGAAGATTGTTACCTGCTGCGCCGAAAATAGTCGGGCGCGTCAGAATACCGCCGTCCTTGTACCATGAAATACCGAAGTGTGGTACGCTTGGCGGGTTGATCGAGAAGCTGCCGCTGATACTCACATGAGGGAGTTTCAGGTGTGGCAGGCTCCATGAGAAATTAAACTTTGATTTTAGGGCGCTGATCGCGTTTCCTACGGCGTCCCTTGCTGCCGACATTTTGCTGCTGATCGTCGAGTAAATACTGGAGAACTTACCCGACACTGTGCTGAGTGCGGAGCTGAGTCCCGAACTCATGGTGGAAGTGATTCCACTCATTAAGCTGGAAACGGTAGACTGCGCGCTGCTCAGCTTGCTGCTGATCGTACTCCGGACGCTTTCCCATTTGGAGGAAGCGGCAGAGCTTACGCTTGACCATGCGGAACTTGCCACGCTGGTGATCGCACTCGTCGCGGTGCTTACTTTCTCCTTGGCTGCGTCGATTTTGGAACCGATCGTGCCTTTGATTCCTTCCCAGAGGGAGGAAGCCGTGGAGCTGATCGCGTTCCATGCTGCACTTGCTACGTTGGAGATCGCAGTCGTCACCGTGGTGATCTTTTCTTTTACGGCGTCGATTTTTTCGCCGATCACGCTCTTGATAGTCTCCCAGATAGAGAGCACCGTGTCCTTGCAGTTTTCCCAGATAAACCGAAACGGCAGCGTGATGATCTGGAAGGCTGCGCTGATAATTTCCTTCACGGCCATGATCCCGACGGTCACAATGTTTTTAATTGTTTCCCATGCTCCGGACAAAAATCCGGTGATTGAGTCCCAGATATTCGTGAAGGTGTCGTGGATCTCGGTCATGGTTCCGGTAACGCTCGAATAAATTCCGGATAAAATTCCGGAGAAAAACGAGACGATCGCGTTCCATGTGTCCGTGAAAAATGTTTTGATTCCCGTCAGGATTCCGGAGAAAAACGACGAGATCGCGTTCCATGTGTCTGAGAAAAATGTTTTAACATTCGTCCAGACGGTTTCCCAGTCGGTGCCGAACCAGCCCAGAACGGTGTCCGCCAGAGAGGTGAACGTGCTGATCCAGTTCTCGAAGGTTGCCACAACGAAGTCCCAGACTGCGCCGAAAACTTCTTGGACGCCCTGCCATACCATGTCCCAGTCACCGGTAAAAATTCCGGCGAAGATGTCAAACAGGCCGGTCAGAATGTCGAGGGCCTCGTTCAGAATATTGCTGATCTGCTGGAATACGCCCTCGAAAATCGGAGCGAGCACCTCGCAGAAGCCGTCCCAGACTGCCTTCATTACTTCGGTTATGTCCTCGAACTCGAACCCCAGCGCGTTGAGCCTGTCCACAATTCCTTGCCCGAACTCGTCGAACTTGGCCTTGATTCCGTCCCAGATCGCTGTGATCTTGTTCCTAAATTCTTCGTTGTTTTTCCATAAATTCGTAAAGGCGAGAGCCACGGCCGTGATCACTGCGATAATAGCAATAGCCGGAAGCGATACGCCTCCCAGTGCTGCAGCGAGTTTTACCAGTGCGCCCTTCACCATTGCGATCTTGCTCGATATGGTTCCCCAGTTCATAGCCGCGATAACGGCACCGAGGCCGCTCACCGCTATGGTCACTTCTGGGATATGTCCGCCGAGCCATTCGATCGCCGGGATCACGCCGTTGGTGATAAACTGCACACCTGCTCGTAGCTTACTTTCCAGCGCGTCGTAAATTTTGAGCCCCAGTTCCTCGAAGGCGCTGTTCATTGCCGCCACGTCGCCGCTGAGGTTGTCGTTCATAATATTGGCCATTTCCTCAGCGGATCCAGAAGCTCCGCGGAGTTCTTCCTCGTACCCGGCGATATTGTCCATGCCTTCGTTGAGGATCAGGTTCAGGCCCTTGGTGGAGTCTGCGGTAAAAGTGGAAGATAGCGCGACGGCTCGTTCTGCGTCGCCCATTCCATTTGTGGCGGCTTCCACTTCTGTGAGAATGTCGGTGAGATCTCGGAAGTTGCCCTGTGCGTCCATTACGGCTACGGAGGTTTCTCCGATCTTGATCGCGCCGTCCTTCATTCCGTTGGTTATGTCTCGCATAATCGCGGCCATGGCGGTTCCGGCTTCGGATCCTTTGTAACCTTGGTTTGCCATTCCTTCGAGCAGTGAGGTGACGGTTTCGACGTCCTGCCCGGCTGCGTTCAGGTTGGCGGCGCAGTTCTTGTAGGCTTCGCCCAGCGCTTCGGCCGTGGTGTTACTGTGGCTTTGCGCGTAGGAGAGCAGATCTGCGAAGTATGCGGCGTCTCCGGCCTCCATGGCGAAGGCACTCAGGTAGTCCGTTACCATATCGGAAGCTGCTCCCAGTTCCATGCCGGAAGCGGCGGCCAGATTCAGAACGCCACCCAGCGCACTTGTGGACTGATCGGCGTCCCACCCGGCAAGGCTCATGTATTTGAGGGCCTCGGCTGCATTGCTGGCCGAGAAAACCGTGGTGGCGCCGTATTCTCTGGCGCAGGCTTCCAGTTTCTCGAAGTCCTCACCGGTTGCGCCACTGATTGCCGATACCTCGGACATGGTGCTGGTGAAGTTTTGGCCCAACTCTATGACGTTTCCAACCAGATTTTTGATACCATCCACCGCTCGCATGATCGCGTCGGCTGCGAGATTTGCCAACGTAGCCTTAAACATGGTGAAGCCGTCGTCTGCCTTTTTGGCCGAGCTTTCGACTTCCTCCAGAGAATTGTCCAACTTGTCCGCTGCGTACTCTGCGTCCGAGAGCTTGGTTTTGTTCTCGTGCAGTTCGCTGGATAGGTCTTGGATCTGTCGAGCGAGTTCCCGCGCTTCGTCGCTGGTTTCTCCTTGTTCGGTTGCAACGTCAACGTAACGCTGTTTTAACTGTTGGAGGGTGTCCTCCTGTTTGGAGATTGTAGAGCGCAGCGTTTCAGCTTCTCCGCCTGCGTCGTCCATGGTTTCGGACAGGGCACGGGCGGCTTTCTCTGCCGCGTCCAACGTGCCGCGATTTTCCGTCAGTTCACCGGACAGTTCTTGGATTGTACTCGCGAGCTGTTCGGCTTCCTCGGTTCCTTCTTGGCCGGTCACAATGTAGTCGGCGTAGCCTTGTTCCAGATTTTTGAGGACTGTCTCCTGCGTGCTGATCTTTGCCGCTAACTGTGCGGAGGCACCGGCGGCTTCGAGCGTTTCTTTGCTCATTTCCTCCAGACGAGAGACGGCCGTTTATGGCCGATTGAAGGGAGGGGCTGAGGGATCCGGCGATCTCTATCGTAGATTGTAGAGTATGGTCTGCCACGTCCTCACCTCCTTGTGTGCTTTGTCCTCCTTATGTTTAGCGGTCGATTTTTCTCAGCGCGTTTTTTTTCGGCTGCGAGATCCTCGGCCGCTTCTGCATACTCTATGATGAAGTCAGTTACTCGCTTTTTTTCGAGCTCTGTCGTGCTGGTGTGGTAGACTCTGGCGTAGTCGCGGTAGGCTCTGCGGAGTCGTTTTCCTGTGGTTCCGGCTCCGATTTCAGCATAAAATTTCGGCCGAGGGCCATTACCTCCACAACGTCCGCGCCCTTCATGCGCTCCAGATCGGAAAAGTCATAAGTCGGATTCACGGCCACGATCGCAGCATAGCCGAGGTAGAGGTGGAGGCCGAAGTCGAACTCTGCCGCTGCGGACACGGACAGGTTCTTCATACCTGCAGCCGCTTTTCTCTTTGCCTCAGCAGTTGCGAAAAGCACGCCGTCGATCTCGTTCGTGTCGTACTTCATTTCTGTGATTTTGTCCCCGTTGATCATCACGGGATTTTTCAGAGTGAGGGTTCCGTTCATTTTGTTCTCCTCCTAATATATAAGTGTAGGGTTTAGATACCCC
>ENA-OOWO01000849-OOWO01000849.1-human-gut-metagenome-genome-assembly--contig:-NODE-849-length-20499-cov-9.038495_pt1 | contig 20499 bp, 9 predicted proteins | sample MGYA00241579_ERZ501327 | MGnify/ENA primary metagenome ERZ501327 (study PRJEB25962, sample SAMEA2042836) | human gut metagenome | biome: human gut; feature: human-associated habitat; material: faeces...
ACTGACATGGAAAATACCACACACAAAGAAGAAACCCACAAGACTCTTTTCGCCCAGATGCGGCAAAGACTGAAAGAACGAAAGCGCCGGGTAATGCGCCTCATCGAGTTGAAACGCCTCCGGAGAATACGTAAAAAAACTGTACCCGGGTACACCTATTGTAAGAATTGCGGTACCAAGCTGGAGGGAATGTATTGTCATTGTTGCGGACAATATGCCCTCGATATCTACCAGCCTTTCTGGAAATACCTCAGACAATACATTGAAAATGTCTATCAGTTTGATAGCAAAATCTGGCAAACCTTGTGGCTGATGTTTACCCGTCCCGGATTCCTGACCAACGAATTCAATGCCGGAAAAATCAATTCCTACGTACATCCTTTCCGGCTTTATATGTGTATCTCTGTTGTTTTCTTTACCCTTTTCTTTATGATAGCTTCCGACAAGGCCAATCAGGCATTGCAGGCGGTAAGCTCCCTCAATATCAACGACGAAATCGTAGCACAACTCAAATCGTCTGCTACCCTGCCCGATACATGCATGTATGTATACCAAGGCCCCGAGTTAGTGAAAGCTTTTCAGGAAAGAGGAGTAGAAAAGGCCGAGGAATTGTTCAAGGTACAACAACTGGACGACCGATTCTCTCTTTCCTACGTGCAAATGCCCCGGATCGTGGCCGACTCCTGCCTGCATGAAACCACTCTCCGGCAAAAAGACCTGACTACCATTCTGAATCTCAAAAAAGTAAAAGGTGAGTACCTGGATAACCTGATCGCGGAAGAGGAGATTACCTCTGAATCCCTGCAAGCTGCACGCCACTTTCAGGTAGACTCGACCGGTACCGCCCTAACTCCCGTATACGAATGGAAAGAAGACCACAGCGATGAAGCACAACAACTTCGTCAGGAATCCTTTCTCAACCATCTTTTGGGAGATTTGTCCAAATGGACTCCGCTCTACATGATGTTCCTTCTGCCTCTGTTTGCCTGGCTTCTGCAAGGAATGTTCCGGAAATCCAAGTTTCCTTACATGTGGCATTTCGTACATGCCATTCACCTGAACACCGTGTTTCTGATACTGATTCCTATTCCGCTGGTACCCGTGCTGACAAGTGACACTTTTATGGAATCGTTTAAAGGAAACATGCCGATGTATACTCTCCTTATCTTCGTAACAGGTATGTTCGTGTACACCTACATTTCCCTGCACACGGTATACCGCCGGGGATGGATACGTACATTTGTCAAGACAATCGTTTTCCTGGCTGTCTTTACCTTCATTTCACTGGCCATTGCGGCTGTGCTGCTCATTATGCTACTATCCTCGCTCTCAGAGACACTTTAACACTTTAAATAAGATTTGTAGCCCCGCTGTGATTCTTGTGGGGCTACATTTTTATTCTCCCGTCTTCACATACTCAGACGGAAGACAACCCATATACTTCTTGAAACTCGTTGCAAAATAAGACGGTGTATTGAAGCCTACCATTTCACTGATTTCCGTCACGTTGTAACGCCCTTCCTTCAACAGCTTACAAGCTTCTCCAAAGCGAATTTTCCGAATAAAATCCATTGTGCTTTCTCCGGTTACAGCCTTCATTTTCAAGTGTAGGGTCGAGCGTGACATATTCATTTCACTGGCAAAAGCATCGGCAGAGAAAGAGATGTCATCCAGGTGACGCTTCACAGCCTCCATCGCCTTGCGCAAAAACTCTTCATCCAAAGGATTCAATGCCACCTTTTCCGGTTCAATCTCCATGGATTTCGAATAATGTTCCACGGCCTGCCGGTATGTACGGAGCAGGTTACGGACCTTGGCAACCACCATTTCCAGCAAGAAAGGCTTCGGTATGTAATCATCCGCACCTGTCTGCAAACCTTCCAACTGATCTTTCACATCCGATTTGGCAGAAAGCATGATGAGAGGGATATGACAATACTTCAAGTTTCGCTTCACCTGTCTGCACAACTTTATTCCGTCCATCACTGGCATCATGACATCCGAAAGAATCAGATTGACTCCCTCATTTTCTTCCAATATTTCCAATGCTTCCTTCCCGTTATTGGCCCGCAATACCCGGAAATACGCGGAGAGTCCTTCAGACAAATATTCCTGAATGTCGGCATTATCCTCCACCAGCAACACACACGACTTCTTCCCTTCCTCCACTTCTTCCGGTTCCACTGATTCTCCGGCCTCTATCCTATCCCCCCCGGCATCCATCAGATACATCTCCGATGTATTTGTTGAGTAATGGTAAGTTTCCGAACCTTCCTGAGCCACGTTCTCTATCTCTTCCGATGCATAAGCCGTTTCCAAAGCAGGCAATACAATAGAAAAGACACATCCTTCGCCCGGTTTGCTCTCCAGTTCAATCGTACCGTGATGCAATTCTACCAGACGCTTCACCAGCGACAGACCGATTCCACTACCTACATGTTCCTGATCCACCTGATAAAAACGCTCGAAAATCAGCCGTTGTTTTTCTACCGGAATGCCTGCTCCTGTATCCTTCACTTCCAGCAGAAGATTACCCGATATTTCACGGGCCCGAAGCACGATACAATCACCGGCAGAAGTGTATTTGAAGGCATTCGACAGCAAATTATTCAAAATCAATTCAATGTATTTTTCATCACACCACACGTCTCTCCCTTCCAAATCCGAATCCAGCCGATAATCTATCTGTTTGGATTCTGCCAGTCCGGTATATACCTGATATATGTTCTGAAGCACCGCATGCAACATAATCTTTTTTACCTTCAGACGAAAGACTCCCAGTTCAGCCCGGCGGTAATCCATCAGTTGATTGACCAGGTGCAGCAGCCGATTGGCACTGTCACTGACATATTTCAGCTTCGACAAGATTTTCTTGTCTGTGATTCTTCCTATCACCTCCTGCAGCGGAGCTACAATAAGAGTCAGCGGAGTACGCAGCTCGTGCGATATATTGATAAAAAAGCGAAGCTTCATTTCATTCACCTCCTTCATCCGTTCTTTGTCAAGACGTTCCATCTCCAACTGCACCCTCATGCTTTTACGAATCCATAAATAGCGGAAAATCAATGCTACGACTCCCAAAAACAATAATACGAAACATAGTCTCGCCCACCAGGTGGCATACCATGCCGGTAATACCACAATCCGAAGCTGAGTAGGTACCTCATTCCACAAACCATCCCGATTGGCCACCTTCACCATAAAGCAATAATCGCCCGGAGGAAGATTGGAATAAGAAACCCCGCGGTTCATGTGGTCGGTATATATCCACTCCTCTTCATATCCCTCCAGCCGGTAAGCAAACTTGTTGTGCATGCCCGAAATATAATCGGCCACCGAGAACTGCAATGAAAAAGTAGACTGTCCGGCAGGTAATTCAATCTGTTTCGTTTCGCTGATGTGGCGTGACAGAATTCCCGTAACATCTCCCGGACGAACCTGCCGGTTCAACACAGACAGTTCCGTAATCACCACCGAAGGGATATAAGGATTTTCCGGGAACACAGCCGGATTAAACACGGTAATCCCGTTCACTCCTCCAAAATACATCTGCCCGTCTTTCCCTTTGCAATAGGCATAAGACGTAAACTGATTGCTTTGAATGCCGTCAATATCCGTAAAATTACGGAACTCGCCGGAAGACGGAGAGTAGCATGACAACCCGCGCTCCGTACTGAACCATAGATGATCTTCCGCATCCTCCAGTATACCGTGTACTACATTATCCGGAAGTCCCTGATTTACGGAAAGATGACGCAGTTCTTTCTTCTGTTCATTGAAACAATAAACCCCGTTACGGGTTCCTATCCAGAAGATTCCGTCCGTTCCCTCATGAATTACATTGACCGAGGTATATTCCAACCCTTTGCCCACCGGTAAAGTCAGACAAACCGACAATACATCACCTTTCCGTTCATACACACGTACCCCTTCCTGCGTACCAATCCATATACGGCTGCGCGAATCACGAAACAAAGTGATAATGCGCTTCTCCAGCAACCTGCCGTCTGAAAATGACAGCCGGCGGAATTTACCCGTGCCGGGAACAAAAGCCACCATACTTCCGGTTACAGCTCCTAAAAGCAGCTCTCCGTCTGGTTCTGGAAGAATGCCATAAAAACCTCTTCCCGACTGCAAGCCTTCCTCCGGCAAAAAGCTCAGGATACGCCCCGTCTTCAAGTCAAGCACATTCAGCCCACCCGAAGCGTGAGCTCCCACATACACCCTCTTCGCTTGCTCATCTACATAAATCACCTTGATGTCGTTCGACAGCAGTCCGTCTGCCACCGTATAAGAAGTAAACCATTCTTTCCCGAGGTCATACCGGTTTAATCCCCCATTGTTCGTTCCAATCCAGATATTCCGTTCATCATCCTCCACGATACAGCTCACCACATTATCATTCAGTGAATTATGATAAGGCACGTTCCGAATGTTATGAAAACGCTGACGAAGCGGATGGTAATAATTCAGCCCACCAAAATAAGTCCCTATCCACATACCTCCCTGCGTATCCTTATACAGGCTCCGGACAGAGGTCTGCGACAAGCTTCCCTCTTTCATCGGGTTACTGTCATACACCACGAAACGGTCTGTTTTTTCGTCGTACACATTCAGTGAAGTCAATGTCCCCACCCACAGATTTCCTGACATATCCAGAGCCAGCGAACGAATGTAATTGGAGCTCAGTCCCCTTCGTCCGTCCTTGTATTTCCTACATTCTCCTGTCACCGGATTCAGACAGTACAGTCCCTCTCCTTCCGTGCCTACCCACAAGCGGTTATCCTTTTCCTTCAGAATTGCCAGTATGAGTGACAAACTGTAGTCTCCCGTGAGAAGAGTACGCACCACTTCTTCTTTCAATGAATAGACAAACAAGCCCTGGTAAGAGCCTATATATACTTCATCCCCGTATCTGGCCAATGTTCTGGGACTTATTTTCTGTAATTCTGTCGGAATCTGCGTGCTGTTAAACACGCCGCTGCGACTGTCAAAATGCATCAGTCCGGCATCTGTAGCCACCAGCAAATTCCCTTCCTCCAGGCAAGCCACATCCAGCACCTGCTGTTTCTTCCCCTCGCACACACAAAAATAATTATAGAAGATATCCAGTTCAGGATTATATAAAGACAGTCCGGCTCCCGTTCCAATCCATATTTTTCCAGACTCATCCAAAGCCAAGGAACGGATGACATCACTGGCAATGCTCGACGTATCGGCATCGTTGTGATGATAAACCGTAAAATCGTAACCGTCATAACGGTTTAATCCGTTATGAGTTGCAATCCACATGTTTTCCCGCTTATCCTGAATAATGTCTACCACCGTACTTTGAGAAAGCCCCTGCTCCAGTCCGATGTGGAAGAAGTTGATTCTATCTGCAGCCCTCAGTCCGGCCATCGTCAGCAAAAAAACAATCAAGGAAATAATGACTCTCATAGTTTTACTTCTTATATTTACAGATACAAAAATAAGCGTTTCGCTCATCCCGAAAGGTCATTTCTGTGGAATATATTATCAAATCTGTCTCATTTTCCATGAAAAACACGGATTTGGTATATTTTAAAACAGAAACGAAAGTCCGTACACTTAGGTAGAAGCTATTTTTGCAAACACATCTAAAACCTAAACAGTAGTTATCAAAATGAAAAAACACTCTTTACTTATTCATGGAATGGCATTTATCCTATGCCTCTCCATCTTGTACGGACCGGATAAAATCCAGGCACAAAAAACATCTCTTGTGCGAGTGCATGAGAATGTGCGCGAAACTCCTTATCCGCAGAAAGAGCATCAGGTGTACATAAACCCTACTCCCCTGCTTGTTCCCAAAAGCATGAAAACGGAGGCACTGATACAATTTGAGTTAAGTAATGACTCCACTTTTCCTGCCGGAAAAACAATGACAGACACTCCGAAGCCATGGCTGATGTTCAACCCTCACCGCATACTGGAAAAAGGTACCTGGTACTGGCGGGTTCGCTCCGTAACAGACAAGGGAGAGAAAAAAGCATGGAGTACAGTCTGGAAGTTTCAGATAAGCGGAGAAGAACCTCAGTTTGTGACACCTTCTTTCCAGGCTTTTTTCCAAAACCTGCCTAAGGGGTATCCGCGCTTATATTGCTTTTTAGAGAAGGACCTGAAAACGGCTCCTCAGCGAATCGCGTCACATCCCGAATACAAAGACATGACAAGCCGTGCGGCCACTGCCATGAAATCAAATTTCGATACTGACCCCAATGTGTATCGCTACATCCGCAAATATAATCCATACGTCGCATGGCTTCAGACTGCCTGGCTGCTAACCCGCGACACACAATACGCACAGAAGATGGTATCCTACACCCGCCATCTGCTCCGTACAAAACCCGACAAGGCACTATGGAAGGATGACTTCTATTCCGGCGAGCTGATTGAAAGCCTGCTGTATGTGTACGATTCCTGTCATGACCTGTTTACTCCACAGGAGCTCCAGCAGATGGAACAAATGATTTTCGAAGTAGCCAAAGGCCATCACATGGTACAACGTTCCGGCAATGAAGAGACGCACATCTTCAACAACCACTACTGGCAGCACTGCTTCCGTCAGATGCTGCAAATTGGCCTGATGTTTGCCGACCGGAATGAAACGGCACGCGAAATGCTGGAATACTGCTATGAAGTATGGACCGCACGTGCTCCGGCATCGGGCTTCAACCGCGACGGAGAATGGCATAACGGTACAGGATACTTCACTGCGAATACGCATACATTGTATTATGTACCCAGCTTGTTCTCTTACCTCACAGGCACAGACTTCTTGAAACACCCGTGGTATCAGAATGCCGGAAAAGCCTTGCTCTACACCTTCCCCGTAGGCACCATGAGCGCCGGATTCGGCGACGGGAACGAACGTCAGCCGGTACCCGACCGCCAGCGTCTGGCCTTTGCCGATTTTCTGGCCCGTGAGACAGGCAATCCGTATGCAGCCTGGTACGTCAACCACTGCCAAAGAGACCTGAGAAGAGACTTTGAGCTCCGTCTCTACCGCATGGCACGTAGTGAAAAGACTTATTCCGACAACAAGCAATTGCCCGAAGACCGAGGCAATGCCCTCTGGCTGGAAGACATTGGAGAAGTAGTGGCTCATTCTGCCCTTCAGAATACCAACCGGAATCTTTTCCTGAGCTTCCGTTCCAGCCCCTTCGGTTCGGGAAGCCATACCCTGGCCGACCAGAACAGCTTCAACCTGCACTTCAGAGGAGTACCGGTGTACCGTTCCACAGGTTACTACCTGAATTTCAGCGATGCACATAACCTGATGTCCTATCGTCACACACGGGCGCACAATAGTATCCTTGTGGACGGTATCGGACAGCCCTTTACCACACGTGCCTACGGAAAAATCACCCGTATGCTGAACGGTGAGACCATCACCTATGCAGTAGGCGATGCTTCGAATGCGTACTGCGGTGTCAGCGAATACCCCATGTGGATAGAAAACTTCAAGAAAGCCGGCATTACCCAGACACCTGAAAACGGATTCGGCGAAACTCCGCTGACCAAATACCGTCGCCACATCTTCCTGCTGCATCCGGACATCGTACTGATTTATGATGAACTGGAGGCATCCCGTCCGGTACGTTGGGACTGGCTGCTGCATAGTCCCGTACAATTCCAGATTGACGGAAAAAATGCCACACTCACCACGCGTTATGAGCAGAAACAATTCTCTTCCGTGGCACAACTGTTCAGCAATCAGCCGTGCGAAATCACACAGACCGACCAGTTTGTGTGCCCGCCCGACCCGAAAAAGATGAAAAAAGGGCAGGAAAGCAAATATGTCAACCAATGGCATCTCACGGCTACCTTCCAGCCAAGTGCCGCCAACCGCATCCTGACTGTGATTCGCATTCTTCCTGACGGACAGAAAATGTCGGAACTTATCCGAAAAGGAAACACCTTCACCTGCGGCCGATGGAAAATCCAGGCAGAACTGGACCCGACACAACCGGCTTCACTTCAGGTTGTCAATACCCGCAACAATGCCACATTCAGTCTGGGAAATGACGACGTACAGATTGGAGGTACCACCTACAAACGGCTGGAAAAAGGTTCTTCCGTATTATACGATAAGATTGACGGAGAATGGCTCGTACATGAAATGTCAGACTATGAACCTCAATTTACAGGTGCAGGACCTGCCAAATAACAAATACTAATAGATTTTATTTATGAAAAGATTCAACCTAATCACCGGAACCGTAATGGCATTAGCCATTACGACCGGAACAGTACAGGCACAACAGTTCGTAGACAAAAAACAAACAGATGTGCATGTAATGTCTAAGACCTATACCTGGCCTCAAGACCAGGCAGTACTGCAAAAGCTGGACCAATGGCAGGATTTGAAATTCGGGGTATTGTTCCACTGGGGACTATATTCGGTAAAAGGTATCAACGAATCATGGCCGCTATGCTCTGAAGAACGATTCTTGAAACGCCGCAAATCCATTCAGCCTCAAATGAATTATGAAGAATTCAAGCAATGGTACTGGGGACAGATCAATAATTTTAACCCCACAGAATTTAACCCCGAAGAATGGGCCGACATAATGAAAGACGCAGGGATGAAATATGTAGTATTTACCACCAAACACCACGATGGATTCTGCATGTTCGACACTCAAACCACTTCGTTTTCAATTGCTCATGGTCCTTTTAGCAATAACCCCAAGAAAGATGTGGCCTACCATGTGTTTGATGCCTTCCGCAAAAAAGACTTTATGATAGGAGCCTATTTTTCCAAGCCGGACTGGCATTGTGAATATTATTGGAATCCGGACATGGCAACCCCAGACAGAAACGTAAATTATCAAATAAAACTGCATAAAGAATGGTGGAGGAAATTCCAGGAATATACAGCCAGACAAATAGACGAACTGACAACCCGCTATGGCCAAATAGATATTTTATGGCTGGACGGAGGCCAGGTACGTCCTGACAACGGACAAGACATCCACCTGGACCGGATTATTGACAAGGCACGCCAGAAACAGCCTGGTATGCTTGCAGTAGACCGCACAGTGCCCGGACGCAACGAAAACTATGCGACCCCTGAAATGAGAATCCCTTCCACACAACTGAACTATCCTTGGGAAAGCAATCTACAATTAGCTAAGGGATGGGGATGGAGAAAAAACAGTATATATAAATCTCCACAAACCATTATCAATAACCTGATTGAGATAACCGCAAAAGGGGGAGCACTTCTGCTGGGAGTAGGCCCCACTCCACAAGGTACCATAGAAGAAAAGGCTGCCATCTGTCTCCGACAGGTAGGAGAATGGCTGAAAAGTTATGGAAAGGCAATCTATGCAACCAGAATCACTCCTCACTATAACGACGGAAATGTATGGTTTACGACTTCCAAAGACCACAAGACGCTGTATGCGCTGTATGCACTTCCCGAAGGAGAAACACTGCCTTCCACCATTACCTGGAAAGGCAATGAACCCAAAGGAGCCATACGCCTCATAAAAGGAAATCGTAAAGTAAAGCATACCTGCAAAAACGGAATTATAACCGTAGAATTGCCCAAAGAATTAAAAAATGAACCGATAGCCTTCTATTATAACAGAAAATAAAAAGCTTTATCTGCCTAAATAGAAAACATATAAAAAAGAAGATTCGACCCTATAAAAACCTGTCGAATCTTCTTTTTTTGCAATCAGCTGAATAATAATAGTTTATACTTTCTCATTTCATTATTTCAAAACGCACTTGCGTTTGACTTGAAACGTACTTGCGTTTGACTTGAAACGCACTTGCGTTTGACTTGAAACGCACTTGCGTTTTGTTTGAAACGTACTTGCGTTTTCAGAAGGCGGCTCCGGAGCGACTTGAAACCGGTGTGCAATCAGTCATCTCGCTCACCGTAAACTCCCCGTCCACCTCATCATAAAGCAACGAAGAATTACGATACTGACGATAATAAGGCTTTCCTCCAAGCCACGGACTGGAGGAACCGTAACTATAGACCGCTCCACATTCCGTATTCGTCACACACAGATTTTCCGGCTTTTCGGAAGACAAATTAACCTCTATTTTCCAAGGACCACAAAGAAGGCAGTCACCCTCCTGCGTTATTGGCTGAACAGATTTTGCATCCGGCTTTACCTGTACCAGTGTCAAAAGGCGACACTTTGCCTGCCCTGGCACAGAAACCGTCAAATGCCACTGATTCGGATACTGCGGGTCATTGGGTACAGAGGTAGGAGGAACCGCAAAAAGATCAGTTTGTGACACTTCACAAGGATGCTCACAAAACATCGCAGCCACAGCTACTCCTCCATCTTGCAAATGCGACGTAAACTGTTTCTGTGAGTCTGTCCATTCGAACGCCGTCGGGCTATGCAGCAACCAGTCCCATCGTACCGGGCGGGATGCCTCCAGCTCATCATAAATCAGCACGATGTCCGGATAGAGCATGATCATCTGACGGCGATATTTGGTCAGCGGAGTTTCGCCGAATCCGTTTTCAGGCGTCTGTTCAATACCGGCTTTCTGAAAACTTTCTATCCACATAGGGTCCTCACTGATGCCGCAATATGCATGCGATGCATCCCCCAGGCAATAACCGATATGTTCTCCTCCGGCTGCACGCAGCAGCATGCCGTATCCTTCGGTGGAAAAAGGCTGTCCGATGCCATCTACAAGGATGCTGTTGTGTGCCCTTGTATGACGATAAGACATCAGGTTATGTGCATCGCTAAAATTCAGATAATATCCCGTGTGATAATATACCTCCTTCCCTCCATACAGCAGGTTAAAACTGTTCTGGTCGGCCAGCGTATGACTTCCCGAGCCGAACGTACTCGAACGGAAAGCAAGACTGAGATTATTTTCCGTCGACGCCAGGTTACTGTGCATCACCACCTCACCGATGTCCTTATACCATTTCAGTTTCGGAGCAGAAGCGGGAAAGTCCGTCGCATACGCAGCCGGATTTACCATGCGATACAAGCGCAGTTCCACATCCTGCGCAACGTCTTTCTGACATTCTCCGGCATACCATCCGGCATACGCATCGCCCGTTTCGCGAGCCAGAAAATCAGCAAAAGCAGCACGCTGTCTTCCTGGTTTCTCTCTCTTCTCGCTGCCATCTCCAAATCCGGCACTTTTCGAAGAAGGCGGCCAGCTATAAACCATCGACTGCCCGGCTTGCTGATACCAGGGATGTTGCAGAAAGTCGGCACGCGACACATACGAAAGTAACATGGGCATATAAAACAACGTACGGACATTCGCCTCAAAATATCCCGTTCCGTTAATCCAGGCTCCATCGCGATTGAATCCGGAAGCCGGAGCACGGGCTGTCCATAACTCATAATAGTACGTCAACATACGTAAAGCCTGTGCGGCATACTCACTCTTGTCATACAGGCAAAAAGCAATCTGAAACAATACACGCATATTCTGCTGCCAGAAATGGTTGTCGAAAATATGATTTTCCTGCATACCGCAATAAGCGTCAAAATAATACGTGGCCACCCGCCACAGCTGTTCTTCAACCCGAGTGCGTACATCCGTTCCCAACTTGTCATACAACATGTCATAGGGAGCCAGGAAACTATAGGCGATGTCCGTAGAAGCAAAATTCCCAGCAAACAATTCCGTATCCGTGAAAGGATGCTCCAGTAGCACATTCAGGATTTCTTCCATCTTCTGCGCATAGTTTCCACGCTGAGTCAGATGAAAGGCCTGATAAAGATATTCCACATTGGCTGCCACCGTTTCCATGTGGGAGGCGCTATACGGTGCAATCAACGACTCATAATCGGCTTGCAAGGCATTCTCCGCGCGATTTTTCAGTGCCTGATATTCTTCGTGGGATGTCACGTGGCGACGAGCCTCATCTATCTTCGGATCGAGAAAACAATACAACCGAGGATGACGCAGAGGAAGTCCCTGACGAAAATCGTCAAATGCAGGAGTCACAAAAACCGGCGTTTCCTCCTTTACCTCAAATTCAATGGGTTCACTCCATGCTTTTTCTTTCCCATCTTCAGCCACATTCCGGTAACGCCAGAACCAGCGTCCCGGAGCAAGTTTCACATGAGGGTTGAACATGCACCATTCCTGTTGCTCTGAAAGTTGTGTAGATGCTTCGGGAAAACCGGCATCCTGCGACAATGCAAACTGAAGGAAAGCACCTGTTTTCAGTGACTGAGGCACAATCAGTGGAGACGGATTCAGATATAACTCATTGGAAAGTTTGGGATAAGGCTGCGTACGTGTCTTGTCATGCCAGGCCTCGGGCATTTCAACTTCCTGGGCTTCTTCCGGTGAAGCAGCGGGCACCTCCTCATCTGCACAAGCATACCCTAACAGACAAAAGCATCCCAATGTCCAATATAAAAAATTCATCTTCATCATATCCTATAAAAATTCATTAAAAACAAAGAGTGCTTTCTCCTGTGCCGCCTGCCCAAAACAGAACACCACAACGAAAAAGCACTCCTGATGAATAATATTTATTTGAAGTGATACTATTTATTCTGCAGGTTTAAATATGGTAAGAACAGGACGGATGGCAAATGTAGAAGCCCTTCCATTTACATTTACTCCTAATGCTTCTGAGATACTTTCATTTCCATCTTCATAGATTGTCTGTACAGCCATAATCTGACCACCTGTATTTACAGAACTAGACATCACATTAGATTTAGAAGTATGAGTTCCAAACCAGGAGGATTTTCCTTCATTCATCAAATCAGCTAAAAGTGATGCAAACTGTTCATTTTGAGCAACAGCATCTATACCTTCTCCTCCAGCATATCCTAAAGTCATTCCCATTACATCCAATAACTGACGAGCCGATGGAATATACCAACCACTGACACTGACATTGACATTCGTTATTTCAGCCACTGAATTAGTTGTTTTCCATTCATTATATGCTGGCATCAACTCTGTTCCTAAGCTGGCTGTTGCAGCCTCCAACTGTTGTGTATATACATATCCATTATAATCGTCTGCAGCCCATGGAGATGCGATTCCATAACCGGTTAAGTCAAGTGGTGTCTCAGCTGTAGTCAAAGCAGCACGTTTCACACTGCTCAACCCCATGGCATACCCCAAAATCTCTGTACCTTCCGTTTTACCGTAATTCGATGCTACATCACCTCCTTTAGAGCCTGCGGCAAACACAATGGCAATGGAATTTTCCGCACTATATATATCAGAGAAAGTACCGTCTTTCTGCATAAACTGGCCTACCTTAGGTGCATCAGGGTCATTAAACTCGTCATCAATATCTACATCCACATTTACATTGTCATTGCTCGATGCAAAATCGATACTTGCCGTAATGTCGTAATTCTGAGTCAGCACCAGTGATTCTGTATTTATCGTCACATCTTTCCCATCTACCGTCATCAGAATTTTACCTGGCAACTGATTCAGATTTTCAGGAGCGAATACATAATTATAGAACCAAATACCGTTATCTTTATCAGCTGGAGCTGATGCAGTCAGTATGATTTCATGATTGCTGCTTTCAGAAACCGTGTTATCTTTCACACTGAAGCCTGAAGGTACAGTATAAGTCACGCTCAGTGAAGAAGCAGCCTGCACAGTTTCACGATTCTTGTCTTTAAAAGAAAGCTTCACAAACGGACGCTTCAACACGGCATTGGTAGAACCTGCCAGACTATAGCCAAAGAAGGCATCGCAAGCAGGATTATTGAACACGGTGTTGTCTGAAACCTTATAGGTCACGCTGGTCAAATCGGCCGTATTATAATATTTGTCGGTATACTTACCATCCGACGCTACTGCTCCTTCATCCACATAGTCAGCCCAGAAAAGACAGGTATAATCTTCTTCTGCCGGAGTAAAGGTAAAACGGAACTTTTCGTTGACCATCGTCTCTTCGGCTACCTGCTCCATACGCACATCTGCTGCCGTATTATAATCTACTACCATAATACAACGAAGCTGATGGCCTTCGGGAGCTGCAGGCAAAGTACGTGATTCACTGCCGGACAACGCTCCGGGAACTTCTACAGATACCGTTACCGGAGTACCGGTTACAGTTTCCACATCCGACATATCTTCCTGATTACATGACAACAACCCTAAACTCAGTGCCATTGCCGAAAACAATAAACTCTTTTTCATGATAATAATATTAAGATTTTTATAAATAGTTTGTTTGAATCATTTTATTCCACCGGTAGTTCAACTTCCTGATCTCCATCAAATCCGGGATTGAACCCGACTCCATCCTCCGGGCTTGTTGTCAGGAAATCAAACTGAATGTCTTTATTCTCTCCCTGAGCACACGACAGGCGGAAGCTGGAACTGGCAAGAAGTGTCCCTTTATCCGCATCTTCCACCAGTAAGGTGACCGGAACGGAAAATCCCCCTTCCGAATCGACGAATACATAATCGAACATCAAAGGAAGTGACGTAGCCCCGCCTTTCGGCAAGGACACCGTACGACTATACTGCAAATATTTAAACGCGTGTTTGGTAATCCCATCCAAGGCATTAAAGCCTTTAGGTAAATAATCGTCGTATTTCAGCGTCAGACGAACTTGCGTCACTTCAGGATACTCCCGCAAAAACGCCATCACATCCGTGGCAGTCAGTTCATAGCGTGCTAACGGACGTTCAGGAGTGACTTCCAATGGGAATTCTGCATTCCATTCGTCTTTATATCCCGTCAAATCAATCTCCTTACTGCTATAAAAAGCATCCTTATACTCCGTATTCCCTGTGTAACCCTCGCGACCAATGATGCTGGCAAGTCCTTCCGGACCGTCTATGTCGTAAAACGGTTCTTCTCCTTCCTGCACATAGTCGGCCCACACCACCAACTGGTAACGACGGGCATGCAAACGAAGACGCACCTCAGTCTGCAAGCGGCTGCTGGCAGAAAGGTCCTCATAAATCACCTCCTGCTGTACCAGCTGACGGTCTTCATACGCAGCTACCACAATGCGGTGACTATAGGCTGCTTCTTCATCTTCGGCACGCGCCAGCCGGCCTGTTTTCTGTGCAGCCAGACTTTTCAAGTCAATCAGAATCTTCGCTTTTACAGTCACGGATGTAGGGTCTACCCCCAGCTCACCATCTGCCGTCATTTCCGGATACTCCATCAGGCAACTGCTCATCAGTGCCGGAAAAGCCAGCAGCATTCCCCAGCGCAGGAGTTCTCTTTTCAGTCTATTCTTTTTCATGATATAATGCTTTTTCAGTGCTTAAAAACGGTAAACTAACGATGCCCCCACGCGAGTCACTCCCCAATAGTTATAGGTTCCGGCATCAAACTTTGCCCCATTGTCAATGTTATAAAAACGGTCGTACTTCATATTGGCATAGCCGGCCCCGATGAGGAACTCCGCACCCCAATGCTCATCGAACGAAAGCGAATACCCGTAGGTAAGTCCGGCTCCAAGCAACGGACGGCCTGCCACCTGATAACGGTCTTCGTTCCATTTCACGTTGAATGCTCCTACATGTGCATGCACGCCTACGAAATGGCCTTCACCCACACCCTTCATCCACCAGCGGGCTTCCGGCTGGAAGAGAACGAGACGCACACCGTGCTCCCGCTCAATGTCCCAAAGGCTGAAATCCAGCGGCAACTCTAACGACACATGCTTGTGCAGCTTTACCTCGGCCGCAATGTTTGCAATGGCACCGGCCCAGTACACTGCATTGGTCTTTATCGCCACATAGCGTGAAGAAGAAGACACCTTCTTAACAGATTTCTTGTCAGACTTCTTAGCCTGCGGCTTCTGCTTGTCCGCCTTCTTTGCGGCAGGCTGTTCTGCCTTGGGCTGGATTTTCAGACGGGTTTTTGTGCCTTTCGGTTTGTGAGGTACCTGCCACACCTCTGTGCTGTTTTCTGTTTCCTCTACAAGCGCCGAGGAGTTTGCCGATGCCGTTCCTGCCAAGAGAGACAAGTAAAGCATCGCACCGGCCATAATGTATTTCCTTCTCATGATATTAATTTTTTCAGTTTTTACCTTTTGGAATATATCTTAAATAAGGCAACCCTCCTTTTACCGGATGCTTTTTCATCCATTCTTCCAACATCCGGCGGTATTGCTCGAGCACCGGCGTGTACTTCTCCTCTACGGCAAGGTTGCGCATCTCGCCACGGTCGGACGTCATGTCGAAGAGCTGCTCACGGTAAAGCCCCATATTGTAGAGCACGTATTTGTAGTTTCCGCTGCGCACCATCCATCCCATGGTTCCTCCTCCGTTCTCGCTGAAGTCCGTTTCGGAAACCACATACGACTGTCCTTCAACCGACGCATCGCCTTTTTCCACTATCGGACGGATGCTCACCCCCTGACGTCCGGCAGGCACTTCCACTCCTGCCCAGTCGCACAGGCTCGGCATCAGGTCCACTCCGTTGTTCACCAGCTGAGGAAGCACCTTTCCGGCGTGCTTGCCTTCGGGAAGGCAGACGATGAAAGGCACGTTGACCACTTCTTCGTAAAGCACCGACTTCTGGTTCCACTGGTGTGCGCCCTGCCCGTCGCCATGGTCGCTGGTGAAAATAATCACCGTGTTCTTCCACAAGTTCTGACGGTCTATTTCGTCGACAATCTTTCCAATTTCGGCATCCACAGCCTCCACAAGGCGGAAGTATGCGTTTCGGTAACGCCGCCAGTCGTCGGGCGTATAGCTCCGCGTGGGATGCAGACGATATTTCAACGACTTCTCGTAGGCAACAGCATCCGCGTCATAGGGAGCGACATAAAAGTTGTCCGGCAAGTTCGGGCAATCCTCAATGCTTTCCGGCTCGTCAATTGTGGCAAAAGGAAGCGGCTGCTTCCGCGCATATTCGCAAATGTTATGCGGATTGTCGAACGAAGCCACCAGGAAGAAAGGCTTGTCATGCTTCCGTTGGAGGAACTTCACGCAGGCTTCCGCCAGCCCGTAGTCGTTATGCTCATACAAGCGCTCGAAACCAAAGGCATGCGCTGATGGAAGCGAATTGGTATGTACGTGCCACTTTCCTCCGTAAGCACAAGTATATCCACCTTCATTCATTACATCCCCCAAAGTCTCCGTCCGCAACGAATCGGGAAGCGGAGTACCGTTGGCTGTCAGTCCGACCTCACCCGGCATATACCCCGTAAACATAGAGGCGCGCGAAGGGCCGCTCAAAGGCAGCGAACAATAAGCATTTTCAAACCGCACCCCCATAGCGGCCAGACGATCCATATTGGGCGTATGCAGGTCGGCATTACCTGCACAGCTCATGGCGTTGGCCGACTGCTGGTCGGTCATGATATAAATGATGTTCGGACGATGCTGACGCGCCCATGCTGCGAAAGGAACCATCGCCCCACAAATAAAAAGCAATCTATAATTCATAGCAACTTAGTAATTAGGGTTATTCTTATTTCCCAGACAATAATTCACCTGTATTTCATCCAGTGGAATGGGGAAAAGCTCATGTTTGCCAGACACAAAGTTGTATCCGGCCAAAAAAGATTTTTCCGCAGACTGATTGACCACCGTTTTTGAAGCCATCAACTGTAAGGCATCTCCCAGTACTCCCCAGCGCAACAAATCAAATCTGCGCTGTAATTCGAAAGCCAGCTCAAAGCCCCTTTCCCAATAAAGTGCAGTACGAAAACGTCCGGCCTCATCTCCATCCTCTATGAAAGGAAGATCGTATACCTTCGGCGACTTCATCAGGGAAGCATAGTTAGCAGAAGTTATCTCCGTTGCTCCGGCACGCTGACGTACCCGATTAAGCAACTTCCAGGCCTGTGCAGTTTCTCCCGTTTCGTTATAAGCCTCTGCCGCCATCAGTACCACATCGGCATAACGCAGGCTGCAATAATTGACATCGGTAATATTAGGGTCTTTGTATCCCAAAGGCATCCATTCCCTCCGCCATTTGCCAGGATACCAGTTTTTCTTATTCCTGATATTATCTTTCTTCACATGGTTGTAAAGAGTTTTATCCCAATCATACTGATACGTACAAATCATTACATCCCGACGTACATCCGATTCCTCAAAGAAGTCTCTCCATTCCGGAATTACGCGAAACAAGGCATTGGCACGCCCCATAAACTTGTCTGTTTCCGTAGCCTCTATTCCTGGAGCTGCGACCAACGGACCGTTGTACGTTCCCCAATATCCCCTTGCTCCCGTACGACCATCTACCGTATAAAAGGCCACTTCAAAGATACTCTCCTTCGAATGAAGTTCTCCAGCTGAAAACGACTTAAACAGTGCTTCATAACCTCCCTCATAGAAATCATGGTAACCGTTTTCCTGGAAAGCCTCCCATTCATCTATCACCTTTGCAAAATAAGTCTGCCGTAATTCTTCTTCCGGACGAGTCATTGTACCGTCCATCTGCAAGGAATATCCGGCACGCTGAAGCAATACCCGCATCAGCAAAGCACGGGCTGCGCCTTGAGTGGCACGTTCTGGCGAAGAGGCCTCATTGGCCCAGCTCATATTTTCTTTGGCATCGTCCAGATCGTCCACAATCTGATCATAAATCACCTCACGCGAAGTACGGGGCTGATAAGCTTCCTCATAACTTCCGGTCGATGTAGTCTTATAAGGTACATCTCCCCAATACTTTACCAGATTAAATGAAAGAAACGCACGGAGAAATTTTGCCTCTGCCACCAGTGATTGCAGTTTCTCGTTTTCTGCAAAACCTTGCATCTCCTGAATACCTTCTATCATGTAGTTGGCACGTTCAATTCCCTGATAAGTGGCCTGCCAAACAGCTTCCACGTACTTATTGGTTGTAGACAACATATAATGCGCAATGTCGCGTCGAGCGTTATCCGTATTGGTACCCGATGCGTAATACGTGTCGTCTGAAGCACCAAAAGCCATTTCACTGTCGCCATACAAGGTGGGCAATACATTATAAATGCCGATGACTCCCATCTCGGCTTTCGCCTCGCTGGTGAAAAAATCTTCTTTTTCATAATAGGAATCAGGATGCTCCGTCAACGCATCCTGACAAGCTGTCATCCAAAGAAGCGTTCCCACTCCCATCAAAAATATCTTCAAACTCTTTATCATGGCTTCATTAATTATAAGGTTAAATTCAATCCGAACACAAACGAACGGCTACGTGGATATGCACCAAAATCAACTCCGGGAGTCAGGTTATTTCCCTTGGTAGACACTTCCGGATCAAAACCGCTGTAAGGAGTCCAGATAAACAGGTTACTGCCGGTAAAATATAGTCTCAGTTTACTGATTCCCCATGGTTTTATCCACTTCCGAGGAAATGTATATCCCAAAGTAAGGTTGCTCAATCGCAAGAATGAAGCATCTTCTACAGCCCAGGAGTGCACATAAAAATCACCGTTCTCCAGGTCGGCTACCGGAGCAACCGTCTTACCGGAATTCAGTTTTGTCAACACATCCGGATCTGTCACCTCATTTCCATCAGAATCGATGGTCATCCAACGGTTGGAACTATTGGCCACATCCAGTACGTTCTTATTGGTTGAACCCGCCAACGTATTACTCAGTTTTGTAGCATTCAGCACTTCAGCTCCATAACTGAAAGTAAAGAAGACACTTAAATCGAAATTCCGATATGAGAAACTATTGTTCAATCCTCCATAGAAATCGGGATTGGCATTTCCAATCACCGTACGGTCATTGTCGTTTATAATGCCGTTTCCATCTACATCCTCAAACTTCCAGTAACCGGGTTGTACCCCTTCACGATAAGGCACATTCTCTTTCAGCGTATAGGTCTGAGTGGAAGCATCATAATTAAAGTCATCCACCTGATACAAGCCAATGGTCTTAAAGCCATAGAACTGCCCGACAGGACGACCTACCTCAATCTTATGGGTGTTCTGATTGAATCCGAACTGTGCTTCTTCCAGAAAATAATCTTCACCCGACAAAGCCTCAATGCGGTTCTTATTATACGACAAATTGAAGTCTGTGGACCAGGTAAAATTCTTTCGCTGAATATTTACCGAAGAAATGGTCAGGTCCATACCGATGTTCCGGGTCTTTCCTACGTTACGCAACATAGTCGTATAACCGGAAGAAGACGGAACTTTGGAGTTCAGCAGCAAATGAGAACTCTTGTTCAGATAGAATTCCGGAGAAATAATGAGGCGTTGCCCCCAGAAGCCCATATCCAGTCCCACGTTCAATGTTTTGTTTGACTCCCATTGCAGTTCTACACTTGGTATACCCGAAGGTGCATAACCAGGCGATACGGTTTCTCCGCTTGGATAGCTGGCCGACTTCAGAAGATTCAAGGAAGCATAACTCGCAATACGGTTATTTCCGGCCAATCCGTAGCCGGCACGCAACTTCAAATCAGAAAACAAATTCAGTTTCTTGATAAACTCTTCTTCGCTCAACCGCCAGGCAGCCGATACGGAAGGAAAGAATCCCCATTTATGATTGGCACTAAATTTAGAAGAGCCATCGGCACGTATAGTAGCTGTCAGCAAATAACGCTCCCCCCAATTG
>ENA-OOWO01000857-OOWO01000857.1-human-gut-metagenome-genome-assembly--contig:-NODE-857-length-20341-cov-4.227152_pt1 | contig 20341 bp, 17 predicted proteins | sample MGYA00241579_ERZ501327 | MGnify/ENA primary metagenome ERZ501327 (study PRJEB25962, sample SAMEA2042836) | human gut metagenome | biome: human gut; feature: human-associated habitat; material: faeces...
CCATTTAGTTCTATAGGTAAAGATTCCCCTTTATGCATACTTTCATACATTCTTTTATGTGCTGCATCTCTGGCAGTATAAATAATTCCAGACAGGTATACATAGTCCCCTGCCTTTAAAGTATTAATATCTTCTTCAGAAAGTGGAACCTGAATTGTTTTATTCATAACTGTATCCTCCCCTTATAAAGTCCTTACTGCATGACGATTTACATGACAGCACATATTTACGGCAACCGGAAGTCCTGCAATATGCGTAGGATATGTATTAATGTTGACAGCAAGTGCTGTAACAGTTCCACCAAGTCCTGCTGCTCCAATTCCAAGATTATTTACCTTTTCAAGAACCTCTTCTTCCATTGCTTTAATAGAAGGAAACTCGGAATGAGTACCCACAGGTCTTGTAAGTGCCTGCTTTGCCATAAGAGCAGCCTTTTCAAATGTACCGCCAATACCAACACCGACAACAACTGGAGGACAGGCATTTGGTCCTGCTTCCCGTACAGCGGATACAATCGCATTCACTGCACCTTCCATACCATCTGCCGGTTTAAGCATAAATACACGGCTCATATTTTCACTTCCGAATCCTTTCGGAGCAACTTTTATCTCTACTTTATCTCCCGGAACAATACTGTAATGTATGACTGCCGGTGTGTTATCTTTTGTATTTTCGCGAATGATCGGATCTCCTACAACTGATTTTCTAAGGAAACCTTCCACATATCCCTGGCGTACACCTTCGTTCACGGCATCTTCCAGGCTGCCTCCTTCAAAATGTACATCCTGACCAACTTTCAGAAATACGACTGCCATACCTGTATCCTGACAGATTGGAATCATATCTTCAGCTGCAATCTTTAAATTATCCTGCAGCTGATCTAAAATCTGGCGTCCAAGAGGAGACTGTTCTGTATCCAACGCATGCTTCATCGCCTGATCCATATCCTCTGCCAGAAAATGATTTGCTTTTATGCACATATCTTTTATATTCTGTGTGATCGTATTTACATTAATTATTCTCATCTATATCCTCCGTCCCAAACAAAAAATGCCCTGTCTCATATTCATTTTACCCTCTCCCCATATGATATACAAGTTCTTTTCGCTGTGCTATAATGAATTTAATACATTTTTAGGAGGGGTTGAAATGACAACAAATGTAGATTTAGAGAAACTTCAAAAAGATGCTGTGGATATCTTCAATCAGGGCTTCGCCTGTTCAGAATCTGTCATTTATGCAATCAAGGAGAATTTTGAACTGGACATGTCGGATGATGCGATTGCTATGAGTTCCGGATTTCCATGGGGGCTTGGCGGAGGCGGATGTATCTGTGGTGCACTCGCCGGAGCAACGATGTGTATCGGATATTTCTTCGGACGTAAGACACCTGGTGATCCTAAGATTAACCGCTGTTTCAAGCTTTCGAACGAAATCCACGATTTCTTCAAGGAATACTGTGGTGCAACATGCTGCCGTGTTCTGACAAAAGGCAAAGAGAAGAATTCTCCGGAACGTAAAGCACAGTGTACAGACTTTGTAGCTGCTACTGTGAAGAAGACTGCGGAGATCATTCTTCGTGAACTTGCTGCAGATGAGGCGGAAAAATAAAAATATTTTTTCAAAAAACGAGGCGGAAATTTTTTAATCTTCCGCCTCGTTTTATATCTTTATTCTTCTGTCTCTACGTTCTCTGCATCTTCTGTACTTTCTTCCGGCTCTACCAGATCATCTTCTGATTCATCGCCTCTACGTACTTTTGCGATACAAGCTACTTTATCGCCTTCCGGCAGGTTGATAAGCTTCACTCCGGATGTCACTCTTCCGAGTTCTGAGATTCCGTCACACTTCATACGGATGATGATTCCCTCCGTGTTGATGATCATGATCTCATTGTCCTCATCTACTGCTTTCACACCTACAACGTTACCGGTCTTCTCTGTGATCTTATAACACTTCACGCCTTTACCGCCACGGTTCTGGGCTGTAAATTCATCGATGGAAGTACGTTTACCCATACCATATTCGGACACGATCAGCAGTTCTGTTCCCTGTGAGTCGATCTGCATTCCGATCACTTCGTCGCGGTCTACCAGATTCATACCACGGACACCCATGGATGTTCTTCCGGTCGGACGTACATCACTTTCGTTAAAACGGATACACTGTCCATACTTTGTAACCATGAACACATCATGATCGCTGTCTGTGTATTTTACCTCGATCAGCTCATCTTCCTCACGCAGAGTAATTGCTGCAAGTCCTGTCTTTCTGACATTTGCATATTCTTTAATCGGAGTCTTCTTGATGAGACCTTTCTTGGTTGCCATCAGCAGATACTCATCATCGTTATATTTCTCAATCGGAATGACCGCACTGATCTTCTCGCCCGGCATTAACTGCAGCAGGTTCACGATCGCAGTTCCTCTGGATGTTCTGCTTGCTTCCGGAATCTCGTATGCTTTCATACGGTATACACGTCCGGTGTTCGTAAAGAACATCAGGTAATGATGTGTATTGGTCATGAAGAGCTCTTCTACGTAATCCTCATCCAGCTTCTGCATTCCCTTGATTCCCTTACCGCCACGGTTCTGGGCCTTGAATGTATCATGAGACATTCTCTTGATATATCCAAGCTTAGTCATCGTAATGACCACATCTTCTCTCGGGATCAGATCTTCCATGGAAATATCAAATTCATCAAATCCGATGGATGTTCTTCTCTCATCACCGTATTTATCACGGATCACAAGAATCTCTTCTTTGATCACGCCAAGTAATAACTTTCTGTCAGCAAGGATCGCACGTAAATGTTCGATCTGCTCCATCAGTGCTTTATATTCTGCCTCGAGTTTCTCTCTTTCCAGACCTGTCAGAGCACGCAGTCTCATGTCTACGATTGCCTGTGACTGTACGTCTGTCAGTCCGAAACGCTCCATCAATTCTGATTTTGCGATCTGGACCGTCTGGGAACCTCTGATGATCTTGATCACTTCATCAATGTTATCTAATGCGATCAGTAATCCCTTTAAAATATGTGCACGCTCTTCGGCTTTATTTAACTCATACTGTGTACGGCGTGTCACTACTTCTTCCTGATGTTTCAGGTAGTAGTTCAGCATCTCCATCAGGTTCATGACCTTCGGCTCATTGCCGACCAGAGCCAGCATGATCACACCGAATGTGTCCTGAAGCTGTGTATGTTTGTATAACTGGTTCAGAATAACATTGGCATTGGCATCTCTTCGAAGCTCAATGACTACACGCATTCCTTCACGGCTTGACTGGTCACTTAAATCTGTGATTCCGTCAATCTTCTTATCACGTACCAGCTCTGCAATCTTCTCGATCAGTCTTGCTTTGTTAACCATGTAAGGCAGCTCACTTACGATGATACGGCTCTTGCCATTCGGCATCGTCTCGATATCTGTGACCGCACGCACACGGATCTTGCCGCGTCCGGTTCTGTATGCCTCTTCAATTCCTCTTGTTCCGAGGATCATACCACCTGTCGGGAAGTCTGGTCCTTTGATGATCTTTAAGATCTCTTCGATCGTTGTCTCTTCTTTATCCTCGATCTGGTCATCAATGATCTGTACGACTGCATTGATCACTTCACGCAGGTTGTGCGGCGGGATATTCGTCGCCATACCTACAGCGATACCGGAAGTACCGTTGACCAGAAGGTTCGGGAATCTTGACGGCAGAACGGTAGGTTCTTTCTCCGTCTCGTCAAAGTTCGGAATGAAATCAACGGTATTTTTATTAATATCCGCTGTTAATTCCATGGAAATCTTACTCAGTCTTGCCTCTGTGTATCGCATGGCGGCAGCACCGTCACCGTCCACAGAACCAAAGTTACCATGTCCGTCTACCAGCGGGTATCTGGTAGACCATTCCTGTGCCATATTAACCAATGCACCATAGATAGAGCTGTCACCGTGCGGGTGATATTTACCCATCGTATCACCGACGATACGCGCACACTTTCTGTGCGGCTTGTCAGGACCGTTGTTCAGCTCGATCATAGAGTACATGATTCTTCTCTGTACCGGTTTCAAACCATCTCTTACATCCGGCAGGGCACGGGACGCAATAACACTCATCGCGTAGTCGATATAAGAGGTTTCCATTGTCTGTTTCAGATCCACTTCGTGGACTTTGTCAAATATATTGTCTTCCATCAATCTCTCAGAGATTTAATTATCCCTGTTCCTCCTTTCTTCTACACGCTTATATTATACATCCAGATTCTTAACGTATTTTGCATTCTCAACGATGAACTCACGTCTTGGCTCTACTTTGTCACCCATCAGTGTCGTAAATGTCAGGTCCAGTTCGCTCGTTGTCTCATCATCCATCGTTACACGTAACAGGATACGGTGTTCCGGATCCATGGTTGTCTCCCAGAGCTGTTCTGCATCCATCTCTCCAAGACCTTTGTAACGCTGGATCTTATTATTACCGTCACGGCCGACTTCATTGATGATATTACTCAGTTCTTCGTCACTGTATGCATACCATACCTTCTTGTTCTTCTCAAGCTTATAAAGCGGCGGCTGTGCCAGATATACATAACCCTGCTTGATAAGCTCCGGCATGAACCGGTAAATGAACGTCAGAAGCAGTGTACTGATATGTGCACCGTCCACGTCGGCATCGGTCATGATGATGATCTTGTGATAACGCAGTTTGGAAATATCGAAATCTTCATGGATTCCTGTACCAAATGCAGTGATCATCGCCTTGATCTCGGCATTGCCGTAGATCTTATCCAGTCTTGCCTTCTCTACGTTCAGGATCTTACCACGCAGTGGAAGGATTGCCTGCGTCGCACGGTCACGTGCTGTCTTCGCAGAACCGCCGGCAGAATCTCCCTCTACGATGTAGATCTCGCAGTTCTCCGGATTCTTATCCGAACAGTCTGCAAGCTTTCCAGGAAGTGCCATATTATCCAGTGCTGATTTTCTACGTGTCAGGTCTCTTGCCTTTCTTGCAGCCTCTCTCGCGCGCTGGGACATCACAGATTTCTCTACGATGATCTTACCAACGGCCGGATTCTGCTCAAGGAAGATCTCAAGCTGCTTGCTGACTACATTGTCAACCGCACCTCTTGCCTCGCTGTTACCAAGTTTCTGCTTGGTCTGGCCTTCAAACTGTGGATCCTCGATCTTGACGCTGATGATCGCGGTCAGGCCCTCACGGATATCTTCACCGCTTAAGTTCGGCTCATTGTCACGCAGAAGCTTGTTCTTTCTTGCATAATCATTAAATGTCTTTGTGATCGCATTACGGAATCCGACAACGTGTGTTCCACCTTCCGGAGTCGTAATGTTATTGACAAATCCATACGTATTGTCACTGTAAGAATCGTTGTGCTGCATAGCCACTTCGACAGACACATTATTTACCATACCTTCACAGTAAATGATCTGCTCATAAAGCGGTGTCGCACTGCGGTTCAGGTAAGTAACGAATTCTTTGATTCCGCCTTCGTAGTGGAATGTTCTTTCTTTCGGCTCTTCCTCACGGTCGTCCTTCAATACGATTTTCAGTCCTTTTGTCAGGAATGCCATCTCGCGGAATCTCTGTTTCAGAACATTAAAATCAAAGATCGTTGTCTCAAAAATGGTATCATCCGGCAGGAATGTTACTTTTGTACCGGTCTTTTCTTCTTCACAGTCACCGATCACGGTCAGTTTCTCCATAACTTTTCCGCGCTCGTAACGCTGCTGGTATACTTTACCCTCGTGGTAGATCTCAACTTCCAGCCAGTTGGAAAGCGCATTTACAACAGACGCTCCAACACCGTGAAGTCCACCGGATACCTTGTATCCTCCACCACCAAATTTACCTCCTGCATGCAGCACGGTAAATACAACTTCTACCGCAGGAAGTCCTGCTTTGTGGTTGATACCAACCGGAATTCCACGTCCATTATCGATAACGGTCACCGAATTGTCTTTATTGATTGTTACATAAATCGTATCACAGAAGCCCGCCAAAGCTTCGTCTACGGCATTATCGACAATCTCGTATACAAGATGATGCAAGCCTCTGGCTGATGTACTTCCAATGTACATACCAGGACGTTTGCGGACTGCCTCAAGACCTTCCAATATCTGAATTTCATCTGCGCCGTATTCATGCTGTACTTTTTCTGTACCCATTCTCAGTCCTCCTAGTTTTCTTTCGTTACCTGCCCGTTCTGGACATGGAACACTTTGTTTATTGAAAAGCGGTGATTTACAAAATCCTCAACACCCGTACAGGTAATCAAAGTCTGTATATCATGTATGCTGTCTAACAAATAGTTTTGCCTGTGTTTATCAAGTTCAGACAATACATCGTCAAGTAAAAGTATCGGGGTGTCATGTGTTGCCAGTTTGACCAGCTCGATCTCCGACAGTTTCAAAGACAGGGCAGCCGTTCTCTGCTGTCCCTGGGAACCATATTTGCGGATGTCCATATCACCGATCAGAAAGCCGATGTCGTCCCTGTGCGGCCCCACCGTTGTACTCTTCATCCGCAGATCTCTCTCCCGGTACCGGTTCAGTGCCTGTTCAAATGGCAGATCTCCCGTACTTGGCTCGTATATGATCTTCAGGCTTTCTTTACCGCCGGTCAGTCTCTGGTGAATCTTTGCAATGATCCCATTGATCTGTTCGACAAATTCTTTTCTTCTGGCAATCAGCCTTTCCCCATATTGTACCATCTGCAGCTCCCATATTTCCAGTGTATCCGAAAGATCTTTCTTTCCGCCGAAACTGAGCTCTTTCAGCAGATGGTTTCGCTGATTCACGATCCGGTTGTAATTCGACAGATTATTCAGGTACACCTTATCAAGCTGCGAAAGCTCCAGATCTATGAATCTTCTTCTCTCTGCCGGCCCGTTCTTGATAATGTTCAGATCTTCCGGCGAGAAAAATACAAGATTCACAATTCCGAAAAGTTCGCTTGCTTTCCGGATCGGCATCTTATTGATGGCAATCCCTTTCGGACTGTTCTTCTTCAGGTGCATATCGATCTGATAACTGATTCCGTTCTTTTCCACCACGGTTTCGATGTGTGATTCATCCTCGCCGAAACGGATCATATCCCTGTCCTTCGACCCGCGGTGGGACTTGGTCGTTCCGGACAGATACACAGCCTCCAGAATATTCGTCTTCCCCTGGGCATTGTTCCCGTAAAAAATATTCGTAGAACCATCAAACTCCACATTCAGAAGATCATAATTTCTAAAATTCTTTAATTTCAGGGAATTAACCTTCAATTCTGATCTCTTCTCCGTCAAATAATACAACATCTCCGCCGTATAACTTACGTCCGCGGCGTGTATCTGTCTCGCCATTTACCATGACAAGACCTTCCTGGATCACTTCTTTGGCTTCTACTCCGGATTCCACCATTCCTGTAGCTTTCAAAGCCTGTCCAAGCTTGATATATTCATCTCGTAATCTAATTGTCTCCATATGTCTCGCATTCCTCTCCCGGGATTCTCCCATATCTTATAAGCATAACTTATAGATAAATTTTATCAGATCAGCCAGGCTATATCTGATCCATCTATCAAAAAGCGTTCTGTTGTATGCATTTTGTTGTATTTTTATGCACATTTTTTCTGTTTTTCAGTTGCTTTTTATTATACTTATCGCTAAATCTTTTTGCAAGTATTCCTGCGTTTTTTGTTTTATCTTTTAATCTTCTTCCAGATATTCCATTCCCGTTTATGCTGCAGCATTAAAGTTAACAGGAAGAATCAGGTAGATGTAGCTTTCTTCATCATCTTTGATGAAGCAAGGTGCTTTCGCATTCATCAGATAAATTGTTACTTCTTCGTCGTCGATAACACGAAGTGCATCGATCAGGAATTTCGGATTGAATCCGATCAGCAGATCTTTTCCCTCTTTTGTGATCATAATCTCTTCATTCATGGATCCGATCTGGGATTTGATCTTTAATTCCATAAGTTCGTCACCGATATTGATGATGATTGGTTTCTTGTCTCCTTCTTTTACCAGAAGTGTTGCTCGGTCGATACAGTTGAGCAGCTCTTTTTTATTAATTCTGACTTTTGTCTCATAATCATTTGACAACATCTGATCGATTCTGAAATATTCACCTTCGATCAGACGTGACACAACGATCGTGTTATCAAATTCGAACACAATATGATTCTTTGTATATGAAATCGATACCACATTTTCAGCCTCACCCGAAAGGATCTTACTGATCTCGATCAGTGTCTTTCCAGGTACAACAAGCTTTCTGTCAGCTACGCTTTTTTTCAATGGCACTTTTCGAATGGAAATTCTGTGTCCGTCCAGCGAAACAACTTTCAGAATATTATCACTGATGTCGAACAATTCTCCAGTCATAAGTTTATTACTTTCACTGTCAGAAATAGAGAAAATTGTCTGACGGATGACTTCTTTCAATGTGAATTGAGAGACTTCTATAGAATCTTCTTTCTCAATAATTGGTAAGTAAGCAAATTCATCGCCAGGTTTACCGGCAATATCAAATTTTGCTTTTTCACATGTGATGACTGTCTGAAGATTATCTAAAGTTTCGATCGTTACTTCATTATCCGGAAGTTTTCTAACGATCTCTGAAAAAATCTTTGCATCGATAGCGATCATTCCGCGATCAATAATGTCTCCGGAAATTTCTGTCTGGATACCAAGTTCCATATCATTCGCTGTTAATTTGATAATATCTGTTGTTGCATCAATAAGAATACATTCAAGGATTGGCATTGTTGTTTTAGAAGGAACTGCTTTGGAAACAATACTGACACCTTTGACCAGATTGGATTTACTGCAGGTAATTTTCATATGTGTATAACTCCTTTCGCACGTGTGTGATAGATAAATAAATAAAATAGTTTCCGCCTCAGCCGTATTAGGGGATGTGGAAAAGAGGAAAAGTACCTCTAGCCCAGTGTTTGCAAGGAATTTTGGCTTTGAAAACTTTGTGGAATTCGACTGGATTTTATGTGGAACGACTGTTGAAAACTTTTTCGTTTCTAAAGACAGATGTAAAATCCCTGGGGTTTTCCCAAGGCTGTCCCATAGTTATCCACATGTCAGACGCAGATTTTCCCCATAGTTATTCACAGGCCAAAATGGCAAAATAAGGCTAAGCCGGATTGATTTTCTTCTTTATAATATTAATAGTGTTAGAAAGAGTCTCGTCCGCCTTTAATTCGTTCTCGATTTTCTCAATCCCATGCTTGATGGTAGAGTGATCCTTGCCCCCAAGAATGACACCGACTGCTTTTAATGAAGTTTCTGTCATATTTCGGATCAGATACATGGCAATCTGGCGCGGAAATACGATCTCGGCGTTACGTTTATTCCCTTTCAGATCAGAAATAGATACACCAAAATGTTCGGAAACGATGTCCAAAATCAGTTCCGGTGTAACTTCTCTGCGATTATCCGAAGAAATGATATCTTTTAAGGCCTCTGCTGCAAGGGCAATATCGATAGAACCGGTGTTGTTCAGTTTATAAAGAGCAATCAGTTTATTAAGAGACCCTTCAAGTTCTCGGATATTTGTCTTAACGTTCGTTGCGATATATTCGAGTACATCATTCGGAATATTGTATTTTTCCAGATGATCCAGCTCGATCTTCTTCTGTAAAATCGCCATACGGGTTTCATAATTAGGTGATGAAATATCAGCAATCAGACCCCACTCAAAGCGCGTACGAAGTCTGGCCTCCAAAGTTTCAATATCTTTCGGCGGCTTATCAGACGATATGATGATCTGCTTTCCGGATGTATGCAGATGGTTAAATGTGTGGAAGAATTCTTCCTGTGTACTTTCTTTTCCGATAATGAATTGGATATCATCGATCAAAAGTACGTCATTATTACGGTATTTATCGCGGAATTTCGACATTGCGGACTCGTTTCCGGCGGTTTTTCCGTTTTTGAGAGCTTCGATCAGCTCATTGGTAAATGTCTCGCTGGTTACATAGAGGACTTTTTTCTTTGGATTCTTGTCCAGAATAAAATGTGCAATTGAGTGCATCAAATGAGTCTTTCCAAGTCCAACACCTCCATATAAGAAGAGGGGATTGTATACTTCTCCCGGAGATTCGGCTACAGCAAGGGAAGCAGCATGGGCGAAATTATTGTTACCGCCGACAACGAAGGTATCAAAAGTATACTTCGGATTAAGCCCGGCTTTTTCCGCAGCACTTTTGCTTTTTTTCTTCTGATTTGCTTCAATGGCCATATTCTGAATCTCGTTCAGTCTGTCATCATCCTCGGAAATGAAGACAACTTCATATTCAGTTCCAGTAATCTCCGCAATACATACTTTTAATGGAAGCTGATATTTTTTTTCAATATATTCTACACTCGCATTCATATTTACTAATATAAATACGGTATTGTCTACGACATCGTAAACTTTCAATGGTTGGATCCACGTATTGAACGATACATTGGACAACTCATGTTCGACCCTGAGATGTTCGATAATTTCAGGCCATTTTTCCTTTACTGTATTCATCATATTTACTCCTAATCTGTCTGATTCGCGGATTTTCACCTATAAACCCACTCTTCTACATTGTACATCAAAAAGTTGCTTTAGGCAATCTTTTATCGCTATGCTTTGGCAACTGGCAGTTTCTCTTGATGTAGATTTGAAATATGTGGAAAACTCAATCCCAATTATCAACACTTGTAAAATGCGCATGAAATGGGGAAAAAATCTAAAAAAATATATGATTTCCACACGTTATCCACAAAAATCCACAAAGTTTTCCACAAAATGTGGATAAATATATTTTTAAAATTTGAGGAATAGCTTGACGTAGAGCGGTTTTTTTTATATAATCAAGGCTGATGTCTTATGAAAATTAGGGGGCAAGCCCCTTGGAATAAAATAAGGAGGTGGATATCCATGAAGATGACATTCCAGCCAAAGAAGAGACAGAGAGCTAAAGTACATGGCTTCAGATCTAGAATGAGCACAGCAGGTGGAAGAAAAGTACTTGCTGCAAGAAGAGCAAAAGGAAGAAAGAAATTATCAGCGTAGGCCGCATATATGTGGCCTTTTCTTCTACTCAGAAAAATTAGGAGAATAAGACAATGAAGTATTCCGAATCACTGAAAAAGAACAAAGATTTCCAATATATATATAGAAAAGGGAAATCTTACGCCAACAAATATCTGGTCATGTATGTACTGGAAAATGGGACAAGTCAGAATCGATTAGGAATATCTGTAAGCAAAAAAGTAGGAAACAGTATAGTACGGCACAGATTAACAAGATTAATCCGAGAAAGCTATAGACTGCAAGAAGAACGATTCAGATGTGGATTAGATATAATTGTTATAGCAAGAATAGGCGCCAAAGGAAAAGATTATAAAGATATTGTCGGCGCAATGCTCCATCTGGGTCATCTTCATAAGATTATAGATGAGGGGTAACGTATTATGAAGAAGATTCTGCTCACTGGTATCAGATTTTATCAGAGATATCTGTCTCCGATAAAGGGCGGTTCCACCTGTAAATTTTATCCGACTTGTTCTCAGTATGCGAAAGAGGCAATTGAGAAATACGGTGCATTAAAAGGAGGACGACTGGCGGTGTGGAGAATTCTGCGTTGTAATCCGTTTACCAGAGGAGGTTACGACCCTGTTCCTTAAAAAGATTACAACTACATATGGAGGAAAAAATTATGGTACCAAGTTTACTGACTGCCGCTAACTGGCCGATTGTCGGACAGCTTTGCTGGATTCTGGGTAAGGTAATGAACTTTATCTATAATTTCCTGGACAAATGTCTGCCAAGCGATAGCGGGCTGGTAGGTCTGTCGATTATTCTGTATACGATTTTTGTGTATACATTATTACTTCCACTTACGATTAAGCAGCAGAGAACATCCAAGATGTCTTCTGTTATGAATCCGGAGATTCAGGCTATACAGAAGAAGTATAAAAATAAGAAAGACCAGGCGTCCATGATGAAACAGCAGGAAGAGATTCAGCAGGTGTACGATAAATATGGTACATCGATGTCAGCAGGATGCCTTCCGTTACTGATTCAGATGCCGCTGTTATTTGCTTTGTACCCGGTTATCTATAATATCCAGAAATATGTTCCGGAGATCAAGACAGCTCCAAAGGCTGTAAATGTATTCCTGACACTTCCGGATCTGACTATCTCACCTATGCAGATGATCAAGAACAGCGGAAGCTATGGTTTCCCGGCAATCATGATCATTATTACTGCGATTTTACTTCCGGTATTATCAGGTTTGACACAGTATGGAAGTATCAAGCTTTCACAGGCTATTTCAGGCCAGCAGCTGGACAAAGATAACCCGATGGCGTCTACAATGAACACGATGAATATCACAATGCCACTGTTTTCGGTATTTATGGTATTCTCACTTCCGACAGGTATCGGTCTGTACTGGATCGTCAGTGCGGTAGTACGTTGTGTTCAGCAGGTATTTATCAATAAGCACTTAAGCAAGATTTCTGTAGAAGAGATTCTGGAGCAGAATAAGGAAAAGGCTGAGGAAAAACGTGTAAAACGTGGCGAGAAGAATGAACGTATCGCAGCAATGGCTCAGATGAATACCAAGAATATGAACAATCAGAACCAGAAGAAGAGACAGAGTACATCGAACCTGAGTGAAAAAGAAAGAGAAGCCAAGGTAGAAAACGCACACAAGAAAGCTGAAAATGCGAAGAAAGGAAGTCTCGCATCAAAAGCAAACATGGTGAAGAAATTTAACGAAAATGATTAGGGGGCGCTGTCATGGAGGATTACATTACTGTATCGGCAAAGACATTGGACGATGCGATCACCGAAGCGTTAGTTCAGTTAGGTGTAACAAGTGATCGCTTAGATTATATTGTTGTTGAAAAAGGAAGTGAAGGTTTCCTTGGAATCGGAAGAAAGCAGGCAGTAATCAAAGCCCGCAGAAAACGAGAAGAAAAACCGGTTGAAGAGACAGTGGAAGAAAGTAAAGTTGAAACACCGGTAAAAGAAGAAGTAAAACCAGAGAAGAAGACAGAGAAGAAGCCGGCAAAAGAGCATTCTCATACAAAGAAAAATGTAAGAGAAGAAAAACCGGAAGTAAAATCTGAGCCAAAGAAAGAAGTAGAACTTGCAAAAGTTGAACCACAGACGATCGAGACATGTGAAAAGTTCATTTACGATGTGATGAATGCAATGGGCATGGATGATGTAAAAGTTACATCTGTTGTAGATGAAGAAGGAGCACTTTCCATCAATATGGAAGGAAGCAACATGGGTATCCTGATCGGAAAACGCGGACAGACACTTGATTCTCTGCAGTATCTTACAAATCGTGTTGCCAACAAGATGCAGGATGGCTATGTAAGAGTGAAACTCGATACAGAGGATTACAGAAGAAGAAGAAAAGAAACACTGGAAAATCTTGCAAAGAACATTGCAAGCAAAGTAAAGAGAACAAGAAAGACAGTTTCTCTTGAGCCAATGAATCCATACGAGAGAAGAATCATTCACTCTGCGCTGCAGTCTGACCCGGCAGTATCCACACACAGTGAAGGTGAAGAGCCGTACAGAAGAGTTGTGGTAACACTGGTAAGAAACAGAAATAATCGATAATTAAGAGACAGGGGTCTTTAAGCGGCCCCTGTCTTTTTTTCACTCAAATGTATATTGGAGGAAATTATGGAACAATTATATAACTCCACGATTGCCGCAATATCTACGGCAATGAGTAATTCGGGAATAGGAATTGTACGAATGAGCGGACCGGAAGCATTTCAGATCGCAGACCGGGTATATAAGGGGAAAAAAGAGAAAAAACTATGTGATCAGAAGTCACATACCATTCATTATGGATATATTGTTGATGGAGAACAGGTAATTGACGAGGTCCTGGTCATGCTGATGCGCGGGCCGCACAGCTATACCGGTGAAGACACGGTAGAGATCAACTGTCACGGCGGTGTCTATGTGGTAAAACGAATTCTCGAACTCCTGATCAAAAACGGTGCACGCCCGGCAGAGCCGGGAGAGTACACTAAGCGTGCATTCCTGAACGGAAGACTGGATCTTTCGCAGGCAGAAGCAGTTGGTGATCTGATCGCATCGCAGAACGAATATGCATTGCAGAGTTCGGTAAGCCAGTTAAAAGGAAATATCAAAGATAAGATCAGCGAAATGCGCGAAAAGATCCTGTATCATACTGCATTTATCGAGACTGCACTGGACGATCCGGAGCATATCAGTGTTGACGGCTATGGAGAAACACTGAAAAAAGTCGTCGATGAGATCATGGAAGCAATGAAAAGATTGCTAGATAGCTGTGATGATGGTAGGATTATAAAAGAGGGCGTACGCACAGTCATCCTCGGAAAACCGAATGCGGGAAAATCCTCTCTGTTAAATGTACTTCTCGGAGAAGACCGGGCAATCGTTACTGATATTGCCGGTACGACAAGAGATGTACTGGAAGAACACCTGAATCTGAAGGGCATTTCCTTAAATATTATGGATACTGCCGGTATCCGTGATACGGAAGATGTGGTGGAGAAGATCGGTGTTGATCGTGCGAAAGAATATGCGGACAAGGCAGACCTGATCCTGTATGTGATCGATGCATCCAGACCACTGGATGAAAATGATGCAGAGATCCTGCATCTGATCAAAGGCAAACGTGCGATCATCCTGTTAAATAAATCCGATCTGGATATGCAGGTGACAAAAGAACAGGAAGAATTGCCGGAAGAATTTCCGGTGATCGAGATCTCTGCAAAGAATGTACAGGGAATCGAAGAGCTGGAAGATACGTTAAAGGAGATGTTCTTCCAGGGAGAACTGACATTTAATGATGAAATCTATATTACAAATGTGAGACAGAAAACAGCGCTTCAGGATGCATATGCTGCACTGGAACGTGTGAATGACAGCATTGCCGCGGATATGCCGGAGGATTTCTATTCGATCGACCTTATGGATGCGTATGAAGCTCTCGGTAATATCACCGGCGAAACGATAGGAGAAGATTTGGTTAATGAGATATTCAGCAAATTCTGTATGGGAAAATAAAGATAAATATGATGTCGTAGTCATCGGTGCCGGCCACGCAGGTTGTGAGGCAGCACTGGCGACGGCGAGACTGGGCTTTCAGACACTGGTATTTACCGTAAGTGTGGACAGCATTGCGATGATGCCGTGTAATCCGAATATCGGCGGAAGCTCGAAAGGACATCTGGTAAGAGAGCTGGATGCCCTTGGCGGAGAGATGGGAAAGGTCATCGACCGTACATTTATCCAGTCAAAAATGTTAAATAAATCCAAGGGTCCTGCGGTACATTCGCTCCGTGCACAGGCAGACAAAGCAGTGTACAGCAGAACGATGCGCCGCGTACTGGAGGCTCAGGAGAACCTGGAGATCAAACAGGGAGAGGTTGCCAATCTCCTTGTGGAAGAGGGAAAGATCACGGGAGTGCAGACATTTTCCGGTGCAACATATCACTGTAAGGCGGTTATCATCTGCAGCGGAACTTATCTGAAAGCACGATGCATTTATGGTGATGTGAGTCAGTATACAGGCCCGAACGGACTGCAGGCGGCCAATCATCTGACTGACTGTCTGAAAGAACTGGGCATTAAAATGTACCGTTTTAAGACAGGAACACCTGCCAGAGTAGACCGGAAAACAGTTGATTTCAGCAAGATGGAAGAACAGTTCGGAGATGAAAGAGTGGTACCATTTTCATTTACCACGAATCCGGACGATGTGCAGATCGACCAGGCATCCTGCTGGCTGACTTATACAAATGAGACGACACATGAGATCATCCGTGCCAATCTGGACAGATCGCCGTTATATTCCGGCATGATCGAGGGTACGGGACCGAGATATTGTCCGTCTATCGAAGATAAAGTGGTAAAATTTGCGGACAAAAAACGACATCAGGTATTCCTGGAACCGGAAGGGCTGGAGACGGATGAGATGTACATCGGCGGAATGTCAAGTTCGCTGCCTGAAGATGTACAGTATGCAATGTACCGCAGTGTTCCGGGATTGGAGCATGTGAAGATCGTGCGGAATGCGTATGCGATCGAGTATGACTGTATCGATGCGAGACAGTTAAAACCATCACTGGAATTCCGCAATATCAGCGGCTTATTCAGTGCCGGTCAGTTCAACGGAAGCTCGGGCTATGAAGAAGCTGCCGCACAGGGCCTTATAGCGGGCATAAATGCCGCCAGAAAGCTGCAGGGCAAGGAATCCTTAGTGTTAGACCGCTCAGAGGCTTATATCGGCGTTCTGATCGATGATCTGGTTACAAAGGAAAGCCATGAACCGTACCGAATGATGACTTCGAGAGCAGAGTACCGTCTGCTCCTTAGACAGGATAATGCGGACCAGCGTCTGACAGAAAAAGGCTATGAAGTCGGTTTGATCTCACAGGAGCGTTATGATCGTCTGAAAGAGAAAGAAAGACTGATCGAGTCTGAGATCGAGAGATTAAAGAATGCCTATGTCGGAACCAGTGAAAAGGTACAGGAACTTCTGGAATCTTATGAAAGTACACCTTTGAATTCAGGAAGCAGTCTGGCAGAACTGATAAGGAGACCGGAATTATCTTACGAAGCTGTTACGGCTATTGATGTGACGAGACCGGAACTTCCGAAAGATCTGGCAGCAGAAGTGATCGAGCAGGTGGATATTTCTCTGAAATATGACGGTTATATCCAACGTCAGAAACGCCAGGTAGAGCAGTTCAAGAAGATGGAGAATAAGAAAATTCCGGAAGATATGGACTATGATGCAGTGAACAGCCTTCGTATTGAGGCAGTTCAGAAGCTGAAAGAGTACAGACCGGTGTCAATCGGGCAGGCATCGCGTATCTCTGGTGTATCTCCGGCAGATATATCAGTATTGCTTGTGTATCTGAGCGGAAATCACAGATAAGAAATCATAGATAAATTAATAAATGTGATGAAAAAGTAAGAAAAGCGTGGATGAACAGCTGCAGTATAATGAAGTATATCAGTAAGAAATACACCTAACACAAAATAAATGTATTAATATTAACATACACTAAAAATATAATTACACAGTAAATATAATGATAAGTATATAAAATGAATAAGATGAAAAATCATACATTTTATATACTTATTAATTTTAGAGAGAAAAAAGGAGAAAAATATGGACCAGATTTTGAAAAAAAGCCTGGAAAAGATAGGGATAGAGATCACAGACGAGCAGAAAGAGCAGTTTGATACCTATCATAAGCTTCTTGAAGAGTGGAATAAGGTGATGAACCTGACCGGAATCACAGAATATGAAGAAGTTGTAGAGAAGCATTATGTAGACAGCTTGTCGATTGTAAAAGTAATGGATATGAATCATGTGGATACAGTGATCGATGTGGGTACAGGAGCTGGTTTTCCTGGATTACCGCTGAAAATTGCATTCCCACATCTGAAAGTAACATTATTGGATTCACTGAATAAGCGGATTAAGTTCCTCAATGCGGTGATTGAAGAGCTGGGGCTGGAAGATATCCACACAATTCATGGAAGAGCAGAAGATTATGCCAAAGATGCAGCATATAGAGAAAAGTATGATCTGTGTGTATCCAGAGCAGTTGCAAATCTGGCGACATTGAGTGAATATTGCCTTCCTTATGTAAAAGTAGGCGGTATGTTTATACCTTATAAATCAGGTGAGATTGATGAAGAGGTAAAAGGATCGAAAAAAGCGGTGAAAGTGCTTGGAGGAGAGATAGAAGATGTAGTGAAATTCGAATTGCCGGGAACGGATATCGGAAGATCCTTTGTAAAAATCCACAAAGTGAAGAATACGGCTAAGAAGTATCCGAGAAAGGCAGGGATGCCTTCAAGGGAGCCGATTGTTTAATCGTTTGGGAAATGGCTTACCCTGGGATGGAATGAAAATGAGATAGGGATTCCTGTGCTGATTCGGTTATGGGGAAATTCTAAAGCAAATAAATTGGCCTAAAAGCAGCCATCAAAAATCCAAAACTCGCGTTCGCTCAGACAATGGATTTTTGATGACTAACGGCCAATTTATTTACTTAAGAATTTCCAACCATGACCTCATATGCACAGGAATCCCTATCTCATTTTCATTCCATCTGGTTTTCGCGGGCGGCTATGATTAAATAATGAGAGCGTAGGGGTGGTGTGGATATGAGGATAGGTGTTGGAAGCAGGGAAGAAAAATTGGTAAAAGGGAGAATGTTTCACGTGAAACATTCTCCCTTTGTACGTGTGTGTAGGTTACTGATGGATGGAATGTATAATAATAACTGAGCTTGTTTGTAAATGTTAATGATAGTCTTTGAAATAGTAATTAGCTTATACTATATCAGCGCAAATCCTTGAATTAGCAATTGTCGCTTAATAATAAATCTATTTGTTCCAGGAATGCAGTGGCATTTTCGCGTTGTGGAAGTAATCCGCTGCCTGGGACTTCGAGGTGTTCGATAGATGGAAGTATGTGGCAGTATTCGGTGGCTTTTTGTGATGTTTCTGGTGCGTTTTTACCTGTGATTACTGCGATTGAGGTTGTAAGTCCTTCGAGACAGTGGGCAACATTTACAGTTGTGTAATGTCCTAAAATGCTGGCGTAGAGATATTTACACTCTGCTGAGTCGGAAAGAGCGGTGTTGCGTGCGCCTACATTATAAATAAATGTTCCGTATATAGGGATATTTATTATCTTTGCAAGTAGTTTTGATTTGTGATTTGGAGCTTTTGCAAGTGCATGTGTGCTTTCCGGACAAACCAGAATAATATGGTCAATCTGGTCGGCTATATTCTGACAGGCAGCTGTTACAAAGGAGGCTGAAGCCCCGGTAGCTACGATATCTGTCTTTTCGCCTATAATATCACGAATAAAATCAGTAAGCAGTTGAACATACAGATAGCAGGTATATGTAATTGCGGGCTTGTCGGATTTGCCGCATCCGAGAAGGTCTATCGTATATACTGTGTGTTCTTTGGAAAGAGTACCGATTACTTTATCCCATTCCATAGAAGAACTGTAATGATTCAGATCATGAATAAGAAGAACCGGAGAACCAGTTCCTTCTTTTTTATAATATATATTTCCAAATTTCCAATTATAGTAATTGGATTCATCTTCTTCTGAATGTTCATCGGAGGCGTTGAATATGAATTTATTTATTACATGGAATGCTAAGGTTGTCGTTCCAATTGCTGTTGAGATGAATAATAATGTCTTTTTCCAGTTCATGCTGATACCTCACTTTCTTTTCCTAATTATACTATATTTACTTATGAATTGGAAGATTGCCTTTACAAAATGAGCATAAAATGAACAAAGTGAAGGAAATAGGACATTTTACTTGGAATATATGAAAAGAAGGGACACGAATAATAAAGCAAGTGGTAAAAACAAATGTTTCACGTGAAACATTCACAAAAATCGTATGTCACACAAAGATAACGAAAATAATATAGAGAACGGTTTTATATTTATGGAAAAGAGAAAATCTATGTTTCACGTGAAACATTTTCTGGATAAGTATTCTGAAAAGTGATATACTAGAATCATGTGAAATAAGGGAAGGTGATAATTAAATGGGACGAGTTATAGCCGTTGCGAACCAAAAAGGTGGCGTTGGAAAAACAACGACAGCTATTAATCTGTCGGCATGTCTTGCTGAAAAAGGACAAAAGGTTCTTGCTATTGATATGGATCCGCAGGGCAATATGACGAGTGGATTAGGAATAGACAAAGATGAAGTTGAAAAGAATATCTATGATCTTATGATTGGACAGGTTGGTGTAGAGGAAGTGCTTCAAAAAGAAGCAATTGAAAACCTGGATATTATTCCGACAAGTATTGATCTGTCAGCGGCAGAGATTGAATTGATCGGTGTGGATGATAAAGAATTTATCATCAGAAACGCTATTGCACCAATCAAAGACAATTATGATTATATTATTATTGATTGTCCACCATCGTTGAGTATGCTGACAATTAATGCTATGACAACAGCTGATTCGGTGCTGGTACCGATTCAGTGTGAGTACTATGCGCTTGAGGGATTGAGCCAGTTAATACATACCATCGATCTTGTACAACAAAGATTAAATCCAAATCTTTTGATTGAAGGGGTTGTCTTTACAATGTATGACGTGCGCACAAATCTTTCTAATCAGGTAGTTGAAAATGTAAGAAATAATTTAGATGCAAAAATATATGATACATTGATACCAAGAAATATTCGTCTGGCAGAGGCACCATCTTATGGATTGCCAATTAACTTATATGATTCCAAATCTGCCGGAGCAGAAAGTT
>ENA-OOWO01000918-OOWO01000918.1-human-gut-metagenome-genome-assembly--contig:-NODE-918-length-19687-cov-2.566269_pt1 | contig 19687 bp, 16 predicted proteins | sample MGYA00241579_ERZ501327 | MGnify/ENA primary metagenome ERZ501327 (study PRJEB25962, sample SAMEA2042836) | human gut metagenome | biome: human gut; feature: human-associated habitat; material: faeces...
GATACTTTGCAGCCGCAGGATGAAAGTATCATAGTGGGTTATTACACTTCCGCAGGAAGTGCGCCCCGGCCCGCAGGCCGTAAAAACGTGAAAGGAGCTCTATGGCGAGAAACGACGGGATTGACCGTACCAGCGCAAGAAACGTAAACCTGACTGCCGCCAAAATCGGAAATGCCCAGCGGCACAACGAACGAGAAAAGGAATCCTATACCAACCCAGATATTATACCAGAACACACCCCTCAGAACATCCATTTTAAGAAACCTACCGCCGGATATGCAGAGATGTTTGCTCAGATGGAAAAAGACGGTGTAATCTCTACCCGTGGTCTGAAATCAGATGCCAACCTTTACGGGGAATTGATTTTTGATGTAAACTCCGCCTACTTCTATAACCATGGCGGATATGAGTTTGCCAAGCGATTTTATGAGGACGCTTACAAAGCTGCCATAGAGATCGTTGGCGACGAACAGTATATTCTCTCCGCTGTTATGCACGCCGATGAGCGCAACCGGGCTATGTCCGAAGCACTGGGGCGGGATGTGTTCCACTATCATCTCCATGTGGTCTATGTTCCGGTTGTGGAGAAGCAGATCCTCTGGTCCAAGAGGTGCAAAGACAATTCACTTGTGGGAACTGTCAAGAAAACGATTATGCAGGTGAGCAGCAGTAAAAAATGGCTGTCTAAACCGGCATTGGACGAACAGGGAGCGCCTATTCTCCAGAAGAATGGCAAGCCGGTGCTGCGAAAGTCTTACAGTGTTCTCCAGGATGATTTCTTCCAGGCCATGCGCAATGCCGGATATACGGATGTGGAGCGTGGAGAACGGGGCAGCTCCGAGGAACACTTGACCGTGACACAGTTCAAGGTGGAACGAGAACAGGAGCGATTGGAACAACTCACCGCACAAACTCAGCAGAAAGAGCAGCAGGCAGCGTCTCTGGAAAAGAAGATTGAGAATATTCAAAAACAGCAGATTGCCGTTCAGAAAGTGGAGCAAATAGAACCCCATGCAGTTCCGTTTTCCTCTAAAGTCATGCTGGATCGTTCTGAATATGAAAATCTGGCAGCTGCGGTAAAGAAGTTCTATGTCCAGGAACGCAAGGAATCCAAGCTGCAAAAGGCGCTGGATTCTGCCAACAAACTGATTGATGAATTCAAAGTACAGATTGCTTCTCTGAAAGCCGAGTTGTTCAAGTACACATCTGTTCGCACAAAGCTGAATCCAACCGATCTGGAACGGGAAAATGAGGAATTGCGAAGCAAAGTCAGACGATATGAAAGCGTGATTGAACGGCAGAATCTGTGGCATTTATTCGGCAGAGGGCATGTGAAAACCCATTCAAGGGATGATGCCCGCTGATTCTGTGTGGAACCGGAAAAAGCGGAAAATCTGCCCTCTTTTACGGCTGTTGAGCCGTGAAAAAATCACGAGAATCAGGAGGTTTTATGAAAACAGGTCTTTCCAAGAAGTAAAAGACAACGAACATCTATTTTAACGAGGACAGTTCCATGCTCGAGGTCTGCACCTACAACACCGTTCTCAAAAACAGGCTGACCAAGTATGCCACACAGTACCCCAGCGAGTGCAAGCTGATTGACGATGATGAACTGGTCTGTATGACCTTTGAAATACGCAAGGGACAGTTTGACTTTAAGCTGACCGCACCGTATAGCGAAGAACGCCGCAAGGCTGCCGGGGGAGCTGGCGAAAAAGCATACCGAACATTTGAAAACAAAAGCGAAGTAATCCTACATCCGCCGCCCGTGGGAGCAATCCTGCGGACGGCGTTTCTATGTGGCAGAAAATTTACAAGCTGCAATTAAAATGACATTGCAATTATTCGAGTTTTAGAATATAATATTACTATCGAAACAGGAGGTATGGCTATGGAATTTATGTCCGCAAGAGAAGCTGCCGATAAATGGGGAATTTCCCAAAGGCGAGTTGCTGTCCTATGCTCTGAAAGCCGAATTGATAACGCTACTATGGTTGGGAATATGTGGATTATACCTACTACGGCAGAAAAGCCGATTGATGCCAGAATTACCCGCTATTCGCAGAGCGATGGTAAAAAAGTTAAACCGTTTTTGAAATGGGCTGGCGGTAAAGGGCAGCTTTTGTCTGAAATTGAAAAGTATTATCCTTTTGAAAATGGAAAAATCACAAAATATGCTGAACCTTTTGTAGGCGGCGGTGCAGTGCTTTTTGATATTTTGAGTAAATACGATTTGGAAGAAGTGTATATCAGCGACATTAACGCCGAGCTTATTAACACCTATCGCATCATTCGAGATGATATAGACGAACTTGTCGCTATGCTGGTGGCAATGCAGAGCGAGTTTATCCCAATGGACGCAGAGCATCGCAAAATCTACTATATGGCAAAGCGTGAACGCTTTAATGATTTGAAAGTCAACGGCAACGAAACCGTAAATATTGAAAAGGCAGCTCTTATGATTTTCCTTAACAAGACCTGCTTTAACGGTTTGTTTCGTGTAAATAAAAAAGGCTTGTTTAACGTTCCGATGGGTGCTTACAAGAATCCTATGATTTGCAATGAGGAAAATCTTCGAGCTGTCTCTGAAAAGCTCCAGAGTGTAACGATTGTGTGCGGAGACTACAGAGAAGCTGCTGATTTCATTGATGATAACACATTTGTTTATTTCGACCCTCCATATCGTCCTATTACTGATACATCAAGTTTTACCGCATACACGGAAAATTTGTTTAACGATGAAGAACAGATTGAACTTGCAAAATTTGTTGATGATATGCACAAAAAGGGAGCGAAAATTGTCGTGAGCAATTCTGACCCGAAGAACTCAAATGCAGATGACGATTTTTTTGATAATATTTACTCTTCTCATAAAATCAAACGTGTTGGTGCAACTCGCATGATTAACCGCAACAGTGAAGCAAGAGGAAAAATCAAAGAACTGCTAATTTCAAACTTTTAAGGAGCGCACATTATGATAAAAACGGAAAAGGTGGAGGAAACACCAAAACAGGGTTGATATTTGAGGGCAAGACCGATTTGGCAACCTTTTTGAACGGTCAGCCGGGGTACCGTGTGGACGATGTTGTTGTTTTCTATGATGGCGAAAAAGTTGTCCGAATTTTCAAAAAACACGCATTTTACAGATACTTAAAAGAAATTGGTGTGGAGTGGGAAAAGATTATTTCCAAGAAGCTTCTGCCCGATGATAGCATTTATGTCATCATCAATAACACGCTGTTCATCATTGAATGTAAATACCAGCAGGTCGCTGGCTCTGTTGACGAAAAGCTTCAAACCTGCGATTTCAAGAGAAAACAGTATCAAAAACTGATGGCACAGGTGAATATAGATGTCGAATACATATATCTCCTTGCCGATTGGTTCAAGAATCCGAAGTATAAAGATGTCTTGGATTACATCATAAGTATGCGGTGCCACTACTATTTTGAGTACATCCCTCTTTCAAAATTGGGATTGCCTGTTCCACCCAGCACCGAGGAGGAGTAAGCTATGGCGAGAAATTTTAATACATGGTTAGCCGGTTTTCGTGACAGCATCGCAGATTACGGCTATTACATTGATTTTGAAAAAGTCCATCGCAATGTCGATGGCATAAAAGTGGAGTTGAACATTCTCAACTCTCTTATCGGCTCCAAAAACATTAAAGAGGATTTCAAGACTTTAATTAAGAAATATCCCGAAGTTTTGAAATGTATTCCTCTGCTTTTGGCGGTAAGAGCGAATGAGATTTACTGCCAGGACGAGAACGGCGGATACCTGTATCAGTTTGATTTTGGCAAATATCCTCCGAATAGCTATGCTCACTATGAACGCTATTCCTATTTTATGGAGCATACAGGACTGTTTGATTTGCTTGAAAACCACATCATTAACAATCTCGTGGATTACGCCACCGGTGTTGAAACAGGTCTTGATTCCAACGGTCGAAAAAATCGTGGTGGCCATTTGATGGAAGATTTGGTGGAGAGCTTTATCAAAAAAGCGGGGTTTGTAAAGGGCGTGAACTACTTCAAAGAGATGTACATACATCAAATTACCGACAAATGGGGTATCGACCTTTCCGCCATTTCTAATCAAGGCAAGATGGAGAAGCGTTTTGACTTCGTTGTGAAAACGCCCACTATGATTTATGGCATTGAAACCAACTTTTATGGTAGTGGAGGAAGCAAACTCAACGAAACAGCTCGCAGTTATAAAACGCTGGCTCTTGAAACAGACACTATTGACGGATTCACCTTTGTTTGGTTTACAGACGGCAAGGGTTGGACAAGTGCTCGCCATAATCTCGAAGAAACCTTTGATGTGATGGATCATATCTACAATATCAAGGATTTGGAGGACAGCATCATCAGCGAGGTTTTCAAGTAATGGCGAAGAAGATTACGAAGTGGGAGCCGGAAGATTTTGAGCTTGAAATGACGACGCATTGGTCATTCCCAAAACGAGGTGATTGGGCAACGCACGATGCCAAATGGCGTGGAAACTGGTCGCCGTATATTCCAAGAAATATACTGCTCCGATACTCTAAAGAAGGCGACTTGGTGTTGGATCAGTTTGCTGGTGGGGGCACTACTCTTGTGGAGGCAAAGTTGCTCAATCGTAATATTATCGGTGTCGATGTCAATGACGTTGCTCTCACACGATGCAGAGAAAAGATTGACTTTGAACACGAAGGTGCTAACGGTAAGGTTTATATACGCAAAGGGGATGCCCGTCACTTGGATTTCATTCCGGACGGTAGCATTGATTTAATCTGTACTCATCCGCCTTATGCTGATATTATTCAGTATAGCGAAGATATTGAGGAAGACCTGTCACATTTGAAAGTCAAAGATTTTCTTGAAGAAATGAAAACGGTAGCCCAAGAGAGCTACCGTATACTGAAAAAAGATAAGTTCTGTGCCGTGTTGATGGGCGATACCCGTCAAAAAGGGCACATGGTGCCGATGTCTTTTGATGTAATGCGTATTTTTGAGGATGCAGGTTTTAAGCTGAAAGAGCTGATAATTAAGGAACAGCACAACTGCAGAGCAACGGGATATTGGAAAACAAACAGCGTAAAGTATAATTTTTTGTTGATTGCCCACGAGTATCTGTTTGTTTTCCGAAAGTAAAATAAGGATCAGACCAATCCAGACTCAGAAAGTCCTTCAAAAAGCATTCTGCGACCAGAATAGTTCCAATAAGCGCAGTCCTGTTCCATAAACAACCATTTAATAGCTAACAGAATGATTTGAATTGGGTGTGCGGTACCTTCAAAGTCGAGGAAATATGCGTTGATATGCGATAAATCAATGTCGTCGCATTCGTAAATGGAGACAATCGCATCTCTGACAGCATCATATTCATCGGGGCACTCATTTCTGCAGCAAATCAAAGCTTCAAAAATATCATTGTGGCTGGGATTGCTGTATCTTCGATTCTTTTTGAAGTACATACCCTGCACATTTACTGTGAAATCGAATCCCTTATTAAGCTGTGTTGGACGCTTCAAAAAGATTCCATAATCACCGTATGACTCAACATTGTACTGGTAACGAGAGGCATCATCACCTCTGCCAATTCCGGCTTCTTCATTCAAGAAACAGGAAATAAGAGCTTGTCTCTTTTGAGAGCGATTACCAGACGGTAATCTATAATCGCAAGTGTAAGTAGGCATGGTTTAATCCTCCAAAAACAATTTATATGTTTCAATTCCAAGCGCATCAGCAATGCGTTGGATGTTTTCAAGAGAGATACTTCTGCGATAACATTCGATTGCGCTGATATAAGTCCGGTGCATACCACATTTATCTGCAAAAGCCTCTTGAGATATACCCATTGCGGTTCTGTACTTCTTCAGGTTAGAACCAAAAACTTTTACAATATCCATAGTTATAATCCTCCATCTTTTATGATATAATGATGAATACAATAAGTCTACATGCAATAAGTATCGAAAGGCGGAAATATAAAAGGAAACGAGGTGCAAATTCCTATGAATATCAAAATCACCGATTTCGAAGACAGCGTTTATACAGGTTTCCTAAAATATGAAGACGAAAATTATCAGTTTGTTTTTTCAGGAGAAACCCTCAGGATGATTCCGGAATCTACTGAAAAGCGTAATGATATGTGGAAGTTCGGCATGAAAGAAATTGTGCAGGGGACCTACACATGGGGCGATCCCCCTCGTATGGAACAAGATGTTATAATCGGAAGATGCAACGAAACCAATCAAAAAATTGTTTTTCTACCAAAGAAAGGCTCATATATTGCACATCAAAATTCTGTTTTACTTATCGCTTTAGAAGCATATATCATATGTAAATATGAAAGAGATAAGATTGACCGTATTGCTTTTACTGGGCCCGAAATTAACGGTATTCATCCAACAAGTCAAGCCATTGAGTATACTATTGTTCCGGATTCTTTTGTGAATTCCGGAACTTTTGAAGTGAAAACAAGAGATTTTGATTGTACAACAACGCAGAAACAGGAATTTACTGTTGATTCTAAGTCTGTATCAGTTTCTTTTGGAGTCTCTCGCACAATGAGTACAAAAAACTGGGAGCCGCCAATGAAACTTTCTTCGAATATGCTATTTGAACTCGATGCAACAGATGATTACCGCTTTATTCTGCAACTTTGGTATATAGCAAAACAGTTTATCCAGTTTCTTTGCTATCGAAAAGATGTTCATTTTAGTGAAGTGAATTTAGCAGCTCCATGTGAAGATGGCAAACACGAACTCTTTGCAGCGATGTATGTTTTTGGTGAAAAACCTAATGACATTGATACTAAAACATTGAAAGATGGGCGTTATATTAAACAGATACATATAGCAGGACATGAAGGTGAGCTTTTATCAAATATCGCCGATAATGAGATATATTTGCGAAATTTGCCTGAATCCTACGCAACAGGGCAACACATTGATGCAGCACGTTTCGTTATGATTACAGCTGCCTTTGAATGGGAATTTAACAGATTGTATCCGGATGGGATTCCCAAGAGTACACAACGTTTAGCGGCAGAAACAGAGGTTACTGGAAAATTAGAACAGTTAATTTCAGACAGTAAAGGAAAAGCAAAGGAGATTTACAAATCTCTATTAAAATCTGTAAAACGCAGTCCAAGTCTGGCAAACAAGATTGAAAAAATTGGGAATGATTATGGCGAAATACTTAATGCATTTGGACGCCAGTTGTATAGTTACAACAATGAGGAATTAGATTACAGCAAGATGGGTTCACGACTTGCAGATCAGAGAAATCATTTTGCACATGGAGATTTGGACAAAGATTTCATAGGTTTATCACTTTTGGATTTGATATTCTTGGAGCGGATTATTTATGCCATTCAGTTGAAAATTTGTGGCGTAGATGATAAAAATATTCAGAAGTCAATCAACGAACTGTTTCATTGCAACTTTGCCATATAAAAGCTTCTAAATCTTTTTGAATGCTGGCAACATCTTGGCAACAAAAAATCAGATAGCCTGTGCTACCTGAATAATGAAAACAATATAAATAATCTGTGCTAAATCCCATCAGCAAATCTGTTTAAGATTAAATTACAGGGATCGATCGAAATAATCCATATGGGCTTACGACAAGAGTTTATTCTAAAGAGGATGGGGCAAATTATGGTGACTGCAATCGTCGTGGAGCTATCAGACTTTCCGATGGAACCCTGAAATCAACATATGCGAGATTACTTATTCGCAACAAACACCCAGAACTGCCGAAAGAGGTGGAATAATATGTAAATCAATGAGTTAAAAGTGACTGTTGGTGAAGTCTGCGAGGGCTACTTTAACGACGCAGAAGAAGGTGTCGGTGGATACGATGAGCGCCTGGATATAAGGCCCAAATATCAGCGTGAATTTGTCTACAAAGACGCTCAGCGTGATGAGGTCATTCGCACTGTCATGAAGGGCTTGCCGCTCAACGTGATGTATTGGTGTAAGGTAAAGAAAGAGAACGGTTCCGATGGGTTCGAGGTGCTGGACGGCCAGCAGCGCACAATCTCTCTCTGTGAATACGTGGACGGCTCTTTCTCTGTGGATGATAAGTATTTTTATAACCTGCCAGCCGACAAGAAGCAGCAGATTCTTGACTATCCTCTATTTGTATATGTGTGTGATGGTACGGACAGTGAAAAGCTGGAATGGTTCCGTATTATCAACATTGCAGGCGAAGATTGACTGATCAGGAGTTGCGGAACGCCGTTTATGCCGGCAGCTGGACTTCTGACGCAAAGCGGTATTTCTCTAAGACCGGCTGCGCAGCAGGTACGCTGGCTGGCAATTATCTGAAAGGCGCTTCTATCCGTCAGGAATACCTTGAAACGGCCATTTTCTGGGCGGCCAGCGCCGAAGGAAAAACCATTGAAGCGTACATGGCTGAACATCAGAATGACCCCAGTGCGGTGCAGTTGTGGAACTATTTCCGCTCTGTGATCGACTGGGTACAAGCGATTTTTCCGAAAAAGCGCAAAGAAATGAAGGGGCTTCCGTGGGGCCTTTTCTACAATCAGCACGGCAAGCGGACAGACCTTGGCCCCAAGAGGTTGGAGACGGAAATTCAGCGACTCATGGGCGATGAAGATGTGACCAAAAAATCCGGTATTTATGAGTCCCCGTTGACTGGCGAAGAAAAGAAACTGTCAATCCGTGCTTTTGACCGTCGAGATGCTCTGGCTGCTTACGAGAAGCAGGGACATAAGTGTGCTATTTGTGGTGAAGAATTTGAGTTTGAACAGATGCACGCTGATCATATTACACCGTGGAGCAAAGGCGGCAAGACGACGCCTGATAACTGTCAAATGCTTTGCCGGGATTGTAATCTGAAAAAGGGAGCACAGGAATAAGTTATCTGTTCAACAAAGAATCCTTGTAAATACTGCTGATAAAATTCTGTAAAAGTTTTTAACCATACTAATGAGTAAACAGGCATGGGTGAAATGAGGTGATAAGATGAGCAGTATAGTTTTGGGTTTGCAGAAAGAAGTGCTGAATCCAGACTGTGATGTTTTAAATGCGCTGAGAAAAGCGCATTTGATTGCATCAAAGTTAAAATTGAAAGAATTTGATACTTGGATTATGCACGAATTAAATGGGTACGCTGGTGAGAATCAAGATAATATACCTGAGTATCGTAAAGTTAACGGCCTTTTGAAAGCGTGGAACCCATACCATGGATGGATTCCCGTGGTTTTTCAAGATAGTGAGTTCCAGAGTTTGTTGTGTACTAGACTTCTAGGAAATTCAATAAGTGAAATCCTGGAGTTATATAAAACGTCTGAGGGACATGTCTTGCTAAGTTATCCGGGAGATATAGAACGTACGATTGATAAAATGTGCTCTTCTCCATTTCCAACTAATTATTCATTACACGTTAGTGCCCATATTCTAAAAGCTATTGTTGACCAAGTACAAAACTGCTTGCTTGAATGGACTATTCGCCTAGAGAGTGAAGGTGTTTTAGGTGAAGGCATGCGATTTAGTCAGGAGGAAACAGCTATGGCTCAAAAGGTACCTCAGACCATTAACAATTATTACGGAACCGTTGTAAATGGTAACATAAAGCGGTCTCAGGTTGTTTCAGGTGATCACAACTCCCTTTCTTTTAACTATGAGCAGGCATCGGATTTTATCCGACAAATTAAAAAAGCAATTCAAGATGAACAGATGTCCGAAGAAGACCGAGAAATCGCAGAAGAATTGATTTCTGAATCTGAATCGAAAATTGCCGCACAGGCAAAGCCCGGAGTTATTAGAGCAACCTTAAGCGGCTTGAAAGATTTCCTGATCGGAGCAGGAGCGAATATTGCAGGAGCGTTGATTGTACAATATTTGCAGTAAGAAGTTTTACAAAGTATGCGATCGCACCTTTGTTGTATTACTGAGTAAACTAATGTTTAAGAAAAGGATGTCCATTATCAGGAGATAAATATAGAGTATGACATATACAGAAGATTTCAGGCATATCCTTGAAAAAAGGGACGAGGTAATTAATGCCAATTTGTTTGTTTTTAAAAATAGTAAGCCGAGTTCTATGAAAGTGTTTCCAGAGGAGATAAGTAGTGTTCTTCTTACAAAATACTTTGGCACACTGTCGGACATTATGGAGGAAAACGAGTTTGTCCCATATATTCCGAACTCCATCGAAAGAAACACGTTACAGGTCATTGATACAGAAACTCTCACACTTTGGCCGGCAATGAAATCCGCACGGAATGAAATACAAAATGTGGATCGGGCAGAGATTACGGTTGATGATTATAATTGCAAAGGAAATACCATATTGATGGACATTGAATTTGATAATGGCGAACATGTGTTTTTCTTTACTACATATCGAAATGTTGCAGCTTGGTACAGCAACAATGTTCGATTTACGAAAAGGCCTACAGGAAGATTCCACGAAGAAAAAGGTGAGATTCTTGCTCTCACTCCCTGGGTCGATGCTGTCATTTCAGGCCAGCGCTGCTATATAATTAATGAAAAAAATTTTAACAAAATTTTCAGATTTGATGAGGTTGTTAATAATCAGGTGGCGGCGAGCGAACCAGAAATTCGAGAGTTAGATTTTATCGGTGACGGTGACGCATTTATGGGATTTTTGGGCAAATCCGTTCGACAAAAAAATGCCATGGCAAAGATTGTACTACAGGGACGTCTCGAAAAAATTAAACAATTCACTCCACAATATATTCGAGCTCAAATAGAAAGTCGTCCCGAGCTATCCTTTATATCGTATACTGAAGATGATAAAATAGTTATAGACGAGAACTCATTTAAAACAGTTATGGGAATCTTGTGTGGACGTATCAACTTAGATTTGATTACCAAGGAATTGAATGGATTGATGGAAAATGAGTAAGCCCGTAAAGTTCTCATTGGCATTAAGCTGTTTCCTACCGTTGTTTCTAATATTCGGAGCAGAGAATCTTTGTGCTGCTATATGCGCATTTTCAGCTGTAGAAAATAAGGAGCTGTTGCCGCTATTAAAAGGCCAATCTAATATTTTTTGGTTTAATGCCAGTATGCTTGCGGTATGGCTGTTACTGTTGATGACCAGTGTCGTTGGTATTCTTCGATTTCAATCTAGTTTTTTAAAGGCAAAAAGACTATCGAAAGAAACTGTAATTTTGAAAAAAGCAGAAAATATTACAGCAGACTATTATTTTACCTACTTTTCTTTATTTGTAATTTCCTTTTTTGGCGTTGATCCAACTAAACTTAGGGATATTTTGATTTTTGTTTTTTTACTGATACTAATTATCTGGGTTTATATTGCGAATGAAATGTATTTTGTAAATCCAGTATTAAATATATTAGGATACAAATCATTTTCCATTTTGTACGAAAAGACCTTACCGACGATTAACAGTGGCGAAAAGGCGACATCTTTTGAAATCAAGGTGTTCTCCAGAGAGCCTTTAAATCGAATGATTGAAGAAAAACTTTTCGTAACATTTAGCTCTCATGATTTTTCAGTGTGCTATCCCATAGAAAAGAAAAATGACAATTAGAAAACTTTTTGGTATATAGATAATAGGTTGACTTATGAAAAAGGCATGGCTACTGGAATTGAAGTAACCATGCCTGTGCATTGTGTTATACTATACTTACGTGCACTAATACACTTGAAGCGCATCGTTGAAAAAATTGAGGTGATGACGAGAACAGCAACCAAGTTTCTTTCCCTACTGTTGTCCTGCGTTGCCCTGGGCAGCGATACGCAAGGCACATATAAGGAGCAAAACCTGCTTTTCGTGCGCCATGCACGAGGATGAAAAATAGAATCTGGTGTGCAGAAAAACCGCAGTATTAAGCCAAAAAACAGGCTGAAAGCGAAGAAATGACCAGATGTTTGGCAGGGTCAGCACCAAGTCCTTGAAGTTCAGCAAGCGCTAATCTCACTTACCCAAGAGATAATTACGCGTTTCAAAAAGCATTTACAGAAATCCTCAAAACCTTGTGTTTTGGGGATTTTTTACTTGGCATTTTTTCCGAAAGGGATTAAAATTCTGTTATAAAAGCGTTCAAAGCCGACAAATCCTATCAAAAATATTGACGGGAAAACAAAAATAAGTTAAATTACTTATGTAAAGTATACAGGTGCAGAGACACTTTCTCAAAGATTTCAATGACTTCGGAGGGATATATGTGACGAAAGAGCATGGAAAGAAGAAAAACAGACTGGAAGGTATCGCCCGTTTTATTGTAGAAAAACGCAAGGCGATTTATTTGATTTATATTTTACTGGCGATTTTTTGTTGCTTCTCCGCAGGATGGGTTTCGGTAGACAACACGCTGACGGACTATCTGGCGGATGATACGGAAACGAGCCGCGGCCTCAAGCGGATGGATGAGGAATTTATTACCTATGCAACGGCGGAGGTTATGGTGGATAACATTTCGTATGCCGATGCGGAGGTGCTTTGTGATACTCTGGAGGATATCGAAGGGGTGAAATCCATCACCTTTGATGATACAACCAAGCATTATGTGGATGGGGCGGCGCTCTTTTCCGTTACCTTTGACGGAGAGAACGACGATCCGCTTTGTGAGGAATCCTTACATAAAATCGAAACGGAAATGCAGGACTATGATGCGTATATTTCTGCGGAGCTGGGCAACACCAAGGCGGAAACCATCGCGAAGGAAATCAATGTTGTTATGGTGCTGACCTGCGGCATTATTCTGGCGGTGCTGCTGTTTACCTCTCGTACCTATATGGAAGTACCCGTTATGATTATGACCTTTGGCGCAGCGGCGATTCTGAATAAGGGGAGCAACTTTATGTTCGGGGAAATCTCCTTCGTTTCGGACTCCATTGCGATTGTATTGCAGCTTGCGCTGGCGATAGACTATGCGATTATCCTATGCCACAGATATATGGAAGAAAGAGAGAGTAGCGAGCCGATGGATGCCGTTGTTGCGGCGCTTTGCAAGGCAATTCCCGAAATTTCCGGCAGCTGCTTGACAACGCTTTCCGGCTTGGCTGCGATGGCATTTATGCACTTTCAGATTGGTCTGGATATGAGTATGGTGCTGATTAAGGCGATTATTCTGAGTATTCTGTCTGTATTCACGCTGATGCCGGGTCTTTTGTATTCCTTCAGCAGCAAAATCGACAGCACACATCACAGAAATTTTGTGCCGAATATTACAGGCTTTACGAATGTTGTCATTCGTCTGCGCCATGTAACACCGATTATTTTTGTAGTTTGCCTGATTGCGTCCTTTCTGATTTCGCAGAACTGCCCTTATGTATACAGCTATGAGCATCTGACGACCTATACGAAGAATGATTCGCAGATTGCGGAGGAAAAAATCAAGGATACCTTTACGGCATCGAATATCCTTGCACTGCTGATTCCCAGCGGAGATTATGAGAAGGAGCAGCAGCTGGCGGATGAACTGGAGGCAATGCCGGAGGTGGATACGGTTACGAGCCTGGCGACCACGGAGGCGGAGGAAAAGGATGGCGAAACCCTGCGCCTGGGGGATAAGATGACACCCAGAGAGCTGGCGGAATTTGCCGATATTGATATTGAGCTGGTGGATTTGCTGTATACGGCGTATGCGGTGGATCAGGAGGAATACGGGCATATCGTGGGTGGTATCGACCATTATGGGGTACCTCTGATTGATATGTTTGAATTTATTTATGATGAGATACAGGACGGCGCAGTTTCTCTGGATGCGGAGCAGCAGAAGGATTTAGATGACCTCTATGATGAGCTGACAGACGGGAAGGACCAGCTGAACAGCGGAAAATACAGCCGTCTGGTTATGGATTTGAATGTATCGCAGGAGAGCGAGGAAACCTTTGCTTTTTTGGACAAGGCAAGACAAACGGCGCAGAATTATTATGGGGATGATGTGCTTCTGGTCGGCAATGCGACAAGCAACTTTGACCTTTCCGCAACCTTTGGGGAGGATAATACCCTAATCAGTATCCTTTCGATTGTGTTCGTTATGATTGTTCTGCTCCTGACGTTCCAGTCGGCGGGGGTTCCGTTTATTCTGATTCTGGTGATTCAGGGCAGTGTATGGATGAACTTTACCTACCCGACCCTGCGTGGCACGCCCATTTTCTTCATGAGCTATCTGGTTGTCAGCTCAATTCAGATGGGTGCGAATATTGACTATGCGATTGTTATCACGAACCGTTATATGGAGCTACGTCAGAAGATGCCGAAGATTGAGGCCATGAAGCAGTCGCTGAATCTGGCGTTCCCGACGATTTTCACCTCAGGGAGTATCCTTGCGGCGGCAGGCACGGCAATCGGGTTCCTTTCTTCGGATGGTGCGATTTCCGGTATCGGTATCTGCTTAGGCAGAGGGACACTGCTTTCTATTCTGCTGGTTATGGGAATTTTGCCGCAGCTTTTGCTGTTGGGTGATTTCATCATTGATAAGACCTCCTTCAAGAAGCCGGAGAGGAAGGAAAAGAAGGCGAATGAGGAGGAAAATGAGGAGAAGAAAGAAAACGTGCCAATCGGAAAGGAGGCGGTGGAAGGTGCATAAGGGACTGAAAAAAGGAATTGCCGTTCTGGCGGCTGCGGTGCTCTTTTGCGGCAGCGCTCCCGTGGATATCTATGCGGCGAATACGGTGACGATTTCCACGAGAAAGGACTTTCTCCGCTTTGCGAAAAATTGTACCTTGGACAGCTGGTCGGCAGGGAAAACCGTTGTGCTGACGGCGGATATTGATTTGGGACGCGTGAATTTTTCACCCATCCCGATTTTCGGGGGCACCTTTGAAGGCAACGGGCATACGATTTCGGGGCTGAATCTGGAGCAGGATGGCTCTCAGCTTGGCTTATTCCGCTATGTTGCGGAGGGTGGCGTTGTGAAAAACCTAAAGGTCGAGGGGAACGTAACCGCCGGCGGCAGCAGAAGCAGCATCGGCGGTATTGTCGGTGAAAACAACGGCACGATTACGGGATGCAGCTTTGACGGTACAGTGGAAGGCAAGGATACGGTCGGCGGTGTTGTCGGCAAAAATAAAGGCGAGGTGCGCGAATGCAGTGCATCAGGCGAAATTCACGGTGAGCTGTCTGTCGGCGGCATTGCAGGCGAAAACAACGGTTTTCTGGCGGAATGCAGAAATGAGGCGGATGTCAATACCGAATACGAGGAAAAAAAGCAGGAGCTTTCCGACATTGATACAGATGCGGCGGCAATTCTGGAAAAATACAGAATTTCAAAGGAGAACACCGAGCGCAGCAATCTGACCTATACGGATATTGGCGGTGTGGTCGGTTTCAGCGATGGCGTGGTGCAGGGCTGCGACAACTATGGCGAGGTTGGCTATCCGCATGTCGGTTATAATATCGGCGGTGTGGCAGGCAGACAGTCTGGCTATCTTCTGGGCTGCGACAACAACGCAGCGGTACACGGAAGAAAGGATATCGGCGGGATTGTCGGGCAGGCAGAGCCGTATCTCTGGCTGAATACCTCGGCGGACAGATTGGATGAGGTACGCGATAATCTGGATATTCTGCATGATATGGCAAATCAGCTTCTGGACGATACCAATGGTCTGGGGGACGATGTTGAGGTTTACCTGAACGGGATGTCCGACCATTCCGAAACGGCGAGCGACCGCGCAAGAGAGGTCAAGAATCAGCTGCAGGATTTTGCGGATGATAATATTGACGAAATCAATACATGGACGGCACTGCTTTCCGATACCATGCGAAAGCTGGAGGACCCGATGAATGGTCTGTCGGATGGAATCGAGGACTTAGGCAAGAATATGCAGGATTTAGGCGATGCTTTTTCTCCGCTGAAAAAGGATTTGCCTGAGATTGACGGTCTGGAGGATGTGGAAGCGCAGGTAGAGAAGATGCAGCGGACACAACGGCAGCTTGCGCAGGCGGTACAGACGCTTTTGCAGGAGCAGAAGGCGCTCAGGGATGCCATTGCCGCAGGCGATCAGGAAAAAGTACGGGAAATCATGCAGCAGATTACGGCAACCCTGCAGCAGATGATGGGATTGCAGCGGCAGCTTCTGGAGGAGCAGAAGGAGCTGGCAGGGCTTCTGGCGGATTTGCCGGATGATGTGAAGGATGCGGCGGATATTGTGCAGAGAAGGCTGAAAAGAACCATTACCAACGCGCAGGATGCATTGGATGATATTGCTGATACAACGGAAAACATTGCAGATTCCATGCGTGATATGAGTGATATTATTTCGGATTTGGCGAATGAAGACCCGGCAACCTTTGTGAAGCTGGGGGATGATTTTCAGGAATCGAGCGATGCGCTGTTTGATTCCATGGGAGATATCTCGGATGATTTGAAGGGACTGCGTGAGTCTCTGAAAAGCGGCAGACAGACCCTGACGGCGGATATCCGCAGCATAAGCGATCAGTTCCAGAAGATTATGAATCTGCTGTTTGACGAAATAGATGATTTGCGGGATGGCGCGGATAAGGATTTGGATGATATCTTTATTGATGTTTCCGATGAGGAAATCAACCGCACGAAGCAGGGAAAGATTGCGAGCAGCCATAACTACGGCGAGGTTGAGGGCGACCGCAACGCAGGTGGTATTGCGGGTGCGATGTCGATTGACCTTGCGATTGACCCGGAGGATGATATTGCACATCCAAAAACATTGAGCTTTACCTATCGCATGAAGGTGATTTTGCAGGACTGCATCAATGACGGCAAGATTACGGGCAAGAAGGACTGCGTCGGGGGCGTGGTCGGCTATGCGGAAAGCGGTACGGTATATCGTTGTGAAAACTACGCAGAGGCGGAAAGCACAACAGGCAATTATGTCGGCGGCATTGCAGGCTTTAGCGAGGGCACGATTCGCAGCAGCTATGCCAAGGGCAGCATGACCGGCGGACAATATGTCGGCGGCATTGCCGGCAAGGGCGAAAATGTATATGATTCCTGCGTCATTGCGACCGTAGACGGGGACGAAAAGCTAGGCGTTGTGCTGGGCGGTGCGGAGGATACCGACAGCCTGCGCGGTAATTATTACGCAGAGCAGGATTTGGGCGCAGTGGACGGCATCAGCTATGCAGGAAAGGCGGAGCCGATTTCCTATGAGGCTATGAAGGAAATCAGCGGAATTCCCAAGCGCTTTATCAGCTTTACCGTAAACTTTATTGCGGACGGCAAAACAGTGGAAACCCAGGAGGTGCCTTACGGCATGGAAACGAGCCGCATCAAGCTGCCGGATATTCCCGAAAAGAAGGGGAGCTTCGGCACATGGGCGGCGTTTGAAACCGATACCGTACAGGGCGATATCAAAATCGAATGTGCATATACGCCTTATGTTACGGTTGTTTCCAGCATGGAAAAGAACGAAAGCGGTAAGATGTCCCTTGCGCTGGCGGATGGTGACTATACCGATGAGGCAGAACTGCATATCTTTGCAAATGCGGAGGAAGCGGCACCTGCGCAGGCAAAGGGCAAGACGGTTGTGTATGATGTGATTCTGGAGGACAGAGACCTTTCCGATACGGAAAAAACCACCTTGCGTCTTTTGAATGAGAATAAGGAGAAGGTTTCCGTTTGGCAGAAGAACGGCGAAGACTGGAAGGAATTAGATACGAAGAATCGTGGGAAATATGTGGTCTGCAAGATTGACGGTACGGAAGGTACGCTTTGCATCAGCTACGAGGGTGCAGCGAAAAAGACGCTGCTGTTTGTCTGCATGGCAGGCATTGCGGCGGTTGCTGTGATTTTCGGTGCTGTGAAGCTGAAAAAGGGCAGAAAGCAGAAAAAGCAGACAGAAACAGAAGAATAAAAATATTTTGAGGACGGCGGCTTTTCCTTTTAGGCTTGCCGTCCTTATGCTATACTGGAGAAAAAGAGGTGAGCGCATGAAGAACGGGAAATATTGTATTTTGATTGCAGATGATGAAAAGGAAATTCGGGATATTTTGCGGCTGCTGCTGGAGGGCGAGGGCTATGCGGTGCTGACTGCGGAAGATGGCAGAGAAGCGATCGCAGAAGCGGCGGCGGAGGTTGATTTATATATTCTGGATGTGAATATGCCAGAGGTATCTGGATTCCCTGCGGCGGCGGAAATTCGCAAGCACTTTGATGCGCCGATTGTTTTTCTGACGGCGTATTCTACAGAATCGGATAAGGTGATGGGCTTTTCTGTCGGGGCAGATGATTATATCGTAAAGCCGTTTTCCAATATGGAGCTGCTGATGCGCGTGAAGGCGATTCTGCGGCGAAGCAGCGGTGCAAAAGTACCTGTGGTGACAGAGGAAATTCCCTTTGCGGATTTGATTCTGGATACGGAGAGCCGCTCTGTTTCCAGACAGGGGGAAATGATTCCGCTGACCTATACGGAGTTTCAGATTCTGGAGCTTCTTGTGACGCATAAAAAGAAGATTTATTCCCTGGAAAATATCTATCAAAGCATCTGGGGAGAGGATGCCGTTGGCGACAGTGCGATTATGGTGCATATCAAAAATATCCGCAAGAAGCTGGGGGATGATTCCAGAAACCCGAAATATATCAAGACGGCGTGGGGACGGGGGTATTATGTTGACCAATGAGAATGGAAGGAAAACAAAGCGGCTTTCGCGCGAGATTCTGGGACTGCTGCTGATTACGGCAGTGATTGCGCTGTTTTTCTGGGGCTTTTTATATCTGACGGCAAATTCCATTTCCGAAACCTATTTCACAGAGCGCAACCTGCAGCCCTCAGAGGGACAATGGCTGACATTGCGAGCATGGATTCGCAGTGTGAGCCTGCTTTCGACGGTGATTCTGTTTCTGGTGCTGTTTCTGTTCCTGCTGGGGCAAAAGCTGGCGTATCTGAGGGAAATTATACAAGGGGTGGATGCCCTGCGCACACACCGCTTGGAGGATACCATTCCGCTGCGAGAGGCGAATGAGCTGACGGAGCTGGCGGAGCATATCAATTTTCTTTCGGAAACGGAGCGGCGGCTCAGACAGCAGGAAATGGCACTGCAGGCAGAGCGGGAGCGCATGATTCGCGACCTTTCGCATGATATCCGCACGCCGCTGACGGCAATTTTATCCTATTCGGATTATATGAGCCGAAAGGATGGGTATACAGATGCGGAATTACGGGAATATTTTTCGCTGGTGCGGAAGAAGGCAGCGCAGATGAAGGACATGACAGACCGCCTGCTGGAGGGCAGTAAGCGCAATGTGGAGCCGGTGGAAAACGGCAGGCTGCTGATGGAGCAGCTTGCAGGAGAATGGGAGGAAATTCTGGAGGACAGCTTTTCCTGCGAGATTTCTATGGAGAATTGCACCGATTTTCGGGCAGAATGGGATATGCAGGAGATCCTGCGGATTTTCGATAATCTGTCCTCTAATGTGGAAAAATATGCGGACAGTGGACACCCTGTTTTGCTGCAAATGGACAGGGGAGTGGACACCTTACGGATTTTACAGAAAAACGCAGTGCGGCAGACGGCGCAGAAGATAGAAAGCAACCAAATCGGACTGGAGAGCATCCGCAGAATTACCGCCGGCTATGGCGGAGCGGTGACGGTTTCCTTGGACGAAAAGCAATTTCAGATTGAGATTACCCTGCCAGTTGCGAAAAAGTGCCAAGGTTAGCCGAATAGCGGAAGGGTTCGGGAAACGAAGCGTCTTCCCGAATGGAATCCGCAGAGGGGGCTTTGCTCACTCGAGGAAAACAGCATG
>ENA-OOWO01000919-OOWO01000919.1-human-gut-metagenome-genome-assembly--contig:-NODE-919-length-19685-cov-3.283902_pt1 | contig 19685 bp, 20 predicted proteins | sample MGYA00241579_ERZ501327 | MGnify/ENA primary metagenome ERZ501327 (study PRJEB25962, sample SAMEA2042836) | human gut metagenome | biome: human gut; feature: human-associated habitat; material: faeces...
CCACCATCACCTTACGAAGCGGCAAAGAAACCTTGCAATTGGAAATCCGCTACCAAAACGACTCCGTTTGTACCATCGCCGTCAACAAAGGAAAGGTACAGACCTACCGGTTGTGGAACAGCGCGAAAAGCATCCTTTCCTACCTGCCGGCTGACACAGCCGCGTCCCGACCTTGCCAATTCCACGAAGACAGCGTCATGTTAAGAGGATACCTGCCGGACTTTCCCAACCAAAATTTGGAATATATCTACTATGAAAGATTTCAGGACACGCAAAAGATAGCCAATGTACCAACCGATTCCGTCGGACGGTTCGAGTTAAGCATCCCCGTTTTAGGTCGGACAGAAGTGCTTTTTCGCATTCAGTCGTTCGGTTTTCACCTTCTGCTCAGTCCTCAATCCGAATGTTTCCTTTGGATAAAAGGAAATTCGTTTTTGATGATGGGCGAGGATGGAAGAATCAACCATGAGTTGTCGGACATACAGGAAAGTTTTTTCGTCGAACCGAAAACTCTCCGGTATCCCAATGTGGTAAGTGACAGCGTCTGCCTGAGCGAAATCCGGAAAGGGTTGGCTGAAAAGGAATCCGCGTTGGACGCTCTTCTCAAGAAGCATCCGAACCTTTCGGAAGACTTCCGGACCTTGGCAAAAGAAGACCTGTATTACAGTAGTCTCGGAAGGCTAATCACACAATCCTACGACAGCCATGCACAAGGAAACGACCAACTGCTTCCCGGCATCTTGGACATGATAGATTCATTGATGAAAGAGATGCCTCCCGTGCCGACCACCGTAAACTCCCGCTATTCCAACTTCATCTCGAACTACATCAACTATCATAACTACCAAGCCCACAAACACGGCAATATCGCATACGACCTGAGACGGCTGAAACAAGCCATGCAAGAACACCGGGACTTGCAAGTCCCGGACAGCCTCATGCAGCTCATCGACCATACATTGGCCATGGAAGCACGTATAAAATCGAGAGAAGGAAAAGACACAGCCCTTGTCCGTACCTACCATCAAAACCACGAGGACATCGTAAAAGAACTTGAAGCTTCCGTCCAGAAAAACTCGTTCATGGACCTTTTCAAGATCGTGAATCTGAGGGAAGAGTGGGACATCATCGACCGCCTTGCCCTATCCGGTTTCCAAAAGGATTTCGCCTCAACCCTTTCCACACTCTATGCACTGGAACAAAGCCATATCCCATTGCCGGACAAGATATTACAGGAAGCCATAAGCCGTATCCACACTCCGGGATTGCGCGAGGCCGTCGTCCGGCAGCAAGACTTCTACGTCTGCGAACAGCAAAGACCGTTCGATTTCCAAGGTTCACTCAAAAGCAACGACATCGTAGCCGGACTGACCGACGGAAACGAGATTCTGAAACGCATCCTCGCCCCCTATCGCGGCAAAGTGATCTACACCGATATCTGGGGCGGATGGTGCAGTCCGTGTAAACACGCGATAAAAAACGACGTTCCTGCCGTGAAGGAAGCCATGAAAGGACGGGATGTCATATTTTTATACTTCGCCAACAACACCTCGGACACTTCTTGGAAACAAATCATCAAGGAGTATAAGTGCGTGGGGCCGCAAACCGTACATTACAATTTGCCACATGAACAGCAAAAGGCCGTGGAGGCCGTTCTCCGCCAAGGCGGCTACCCCTCCTACGGCCTGTTCGACAAGGAAGGGCGGCTCGTCACCAAAGAAGCCCCCGACCCTGTCTTCAAGGACAAACTGATACAAACATTGGAAGAACAGCTTTCAAAGAAATAAGACCGACACCGTATGATACACGCACGCATAAAACACAAATCAGGGGCGGAAGATGAGCGGACTGCCTTAATCTTTGGGCCTTTACTCTATTTGCCCGCAAATACACTATGGCAAATCCTGCGATCCTCTTGCTTCGACAACGAGTCCATGCCTCAAAAAGGCGGGGAATTGCTTCATTATGAATTTTGGCCCAATTATAACAAAACGGAACATACATCCAACGAAAGCTATGTAGAGCCCGACCTTCTCTTGGAATTTGAATACTTCAACCTGCTTGTCGAAATAAAACGCAAGGACGTACAATCCTACCGGCAATACGAAGGGCAGTGGAAAAATGAGATACAGGCCTTCGTCAACGGACAAACGCACGGGGAAAACAAGCCTCTCCTATTAATCGCATTGGGCGGCAACACTTCGCCCGAAGCCTTCCACACGCCGTTGGGACGGGTTTACAAATCTTCTTGGAACAGCCTCCTAAATCAGATTTGCATACGACAGGAACAAGAAAAGCCCTACACTCCGGCCTACCGCATCCTTCATGATTTAGAATCGGCTTTCGGATTATATCATGAATTCCGGATTCGCAAATGGTTGGAACAGATAAGTCCTTACGGAATAACAAACAACACCTCAGACACCATCCGAACGATATGGAAAAGATGACAGACTCACGACAAGAATTGCTCCGAGAATTCCGTAGCGCACACAGGCTTATCAACGAATGCCAGACCGCCATTTTTGAAGTCATATTCAAAAAGGTCATGCCGACGTTCGGGCTGTTACCCGGCAAGTTAGAGTGCCGCCGCCTTTTCTGTAGCCCGCTCAGGGCCATCAAATCCCCCGACAAAGCTCTTTCCGGCTCTTGTTTCGGGTTCTCCCCCGATAATTGGGCGTGGGATTTGATTTATACCCATGTCCTGGAGTTCTATTTGGGAAGCGTCAAAGGGAAAAGCTTTTCTGTCATTCAAGTAAGCGATACGGGCAGTTACCAAACCACGGTTGAAAGTTACAAGAAGAAAGACTCTTCCGCTTTCCCCCCGGCAGACGAATGTGAGTCATTGCTTATCTTTAAGATGAAACCCGCAGGCAATGCCATGCACACCAGTGAAGCCACCATCCGCGAACTAATCCATATGCCCGAAAACATTTACCATTCTAAATCCGGCAGTGTCTATGCCCGATATGACATGTTGGATTTCATGGACGAGGAATCTACGGACGAGGTCATGGACAGGCTAAAAGAAACTTTTCGGTTATAGACTGTTAAGCATACAGATATACAATGAATTACGACAATCACCCAAGGGCAGAAATCAATCTCAGCCGAATGATTTTCCAATCTCAGCCAAACGATTTTTCGTTCGGCTGAGATTGAAAAATCGTTTGGTGCAGATTGAAAACAAGGTGTCTGCCGGGGTGTTGGACGGTTTTTTGCGGCTGTTTTCGGGATGAGGTTGAATTGCGTGATTCAGTTTGGTGGCAGGCGGGAGACGGTCTGTCTGTTGTTTTAGGTCCTGCTTGAAAGTTATTGTATTGTTTTCTACTATCTCAACCGGATTCTTCTTAACTTTGCGTTTGAAGAACAAGACAAAAGGGAAAAATATGAAGACGGAAATGGAAAAGATGCGCAGCGGGGAACTTTATTGCTTCGCCGCGCCGGAGTTGCAAGAGAGTTTTGAGCGTGCTGCCACGCTGTGTGCCCGAATGCGGACGATGACCGTGTACGACGAGAATTACCGGAAGACGATAGAAGACCTGATACCCGGCATACCGTCCACTTCTGTGGTTAACCCTCCTTTCCAATGCGACCATGGCACGGGTATCGTGCTGGGCGAAAATGTGTTTGTGAATTATAATTGCGTGATGCTTGATGCCGGTTACATCCGCATCGGGAGAAATACGAAGGTGGGGCCTTGTTGCCAGTTTTACACGCCCCAACATCCTATTGATTACATGGAACGTCGCGAACCGAAAGAAACTGCCTATCCCATTACCATCGGTGAAGACTGTTGGTTGGGCGGCGGCGTGGTAGTTTGTCCGGGAGTGACCATCGGGAATCGCTGCGTCATTGCTGCCGGTAGCGTGGTGGTGAAAGATATTCCCGACGATTCCCTTGCGGCAGGCTGTCCGGCCGTAGTAAAGAAAAGGCTGAACGGGAAAGCCGGTGTTGTAGAACAATGAAATCTCGTAGGCTATGGTTTGTCAAGAAATCAAGGACTTTTTGGCAGCGCATGCCGATGCCCGGTATGCTGCTTTTGTGACTTCGTTGATGCCTGGTGCCCGCCCCGTGGTAGGTGTGCGTCTGCCCGTGCTGCGGGCGTTGGCCAAAGAGATTGCCAAGGGAGATTGGCGTACTTATTTGGAGGAGGCTGTGGACGACACGTTCGAAGAAGTCATGTTGCAGGGTTACGTGACGGGGGCAGCTCGGATGCCATTTGAGGAGCAGATGGACCGCATGACAGCCTATGTGCGTAAAATCAACGATTGGGCTTTGTGCGATTCCCCTTGTTCGGGATTCAAATTCGTACGAAAACACCGTGAGGAGGTGTGGGCATTCTTGCAGCCTTATTTATATAGCGGAGAAGTATTTTCCCAACGTTTTGCCGTAGTGATGCTTTTGGCACATTTCGTCACGGACGATTTTATCGACCGCGTGCTGGAGGCCTGCGCGGCAGTGCGTCCAAGCGGATATTACGCGTCCATGGCGGTAGCATGGGCCGTGTCTGTTTGCTTTGCCAAATATCCGGAGAAGACGCGTCCGTTGTTGGCCGGAGGGCGGTTGGACGACGAGACGCAAAACAAGGCCATACAGAAAATCGTGGATTCCTTCCGCGTGGCGGAGTGGGATAAATCTTGGGTGCGTACGCTCCGTCGTCCCAAAGAACGGAAATCTTAAACGGAAAATAAGCAAACTGAAATCGAAAAAATGAAACTGAAAGTAGATCAGATCCGTAAAGAAAAAAAGAAAATGGAAAATCTCACCAGAACATCAGAAAATTACACTGAAAATGAAAATCGGCGGCTTGGCGGCTGCCGTAGTGGTCTTGACGGGTGGTTACGACCGTCTGCGTGATTATGTGGAACAGTGGACGGGAGACCGCTTTTTACCGGAGGCAACGAACGGACAGGTTTTCGGTAGCAGTCCTTCGTCCGGTTCAGAGGATATGGAACCGGGATTGCCGGAATTGGTCCGGGAACGGAACAGCCAAGTGATTCGCCATACGGGTTATACGGTTTCTTATAATGCGGAAACTAAAATACCGAACTGGGTGGCCTGGACATTGACACCCGAACGTTTCGAGGAGACGGTAAGCCGTTACGACAAATTCCTGCCCGACCCCGAAGTGGCTCATCCCGTGACGACGGAAGACTACAAACGGTCGGGCTATGACCGCGGACATCTTTGTCCGGCTGCGGACAACAAATGGGATGAACAAGCCATGCGCGAAAGCTTTTACATGACGAACGTTTGTCCGCAAGACCATAACCTGAACCGGGGCGACTGGAAAGAATTGGAAGAAGCTTGCCGCGACTGGACGATGGAAAACGGGAGGCTATATGTGGTGGCTGGGCCTGTTCTCTACCGTGGACAGCATCGGCATATCGGCCAAAGCCGGGTTACGGTGCCAGAGGCTTTCTATAAGGTTGTGTTTTGTCCGGAGCCGCTGAAGGCCATCGGCTTTATCTATAAGAATAAGTCGGGCAACCGTCCGCTTGATGCGTATGTCAATTCGGTGGACGAAGTGGAACGCATCACGGGGATAGATTTTTTCCCGTCTTTGCCGGACAGTGTGGAAGAGGCCGTGGAAGCTGTTTACGACCTCGAAGAGTGGCAGATGCCGGAACGTTGACCGTTCAGGTTCGTGGTTTGAGTTTCTTGCGGCGGTGTTCGCGAAACAGGACTAAAAGCTGTTGGAACAGGAACAACGCCCAAAACATGCAAAAGAAACATACGCCAGAGATGGCACTGTCTATTCCCAACGGAGCAAAAGGAATGGCGCAGAAAGAATACAACAGGCAATAAGTCAGAAGTTTGTGCTCGCGGGAGATGCGCCATAGCCGTTTCCGTTTTTTCCGTGAAGACAAGAAATAAATGGTGAGCAGGGTGGCGAACATAAACACTTTGGTCTCCCACAGTTGGGTGAAACCGTCTGCCGTTTGGGAAGACAAGGCGGTCAGGTCGCTCCATGATGACTGTTTCCAGAAGGTGGACTGTAAAAGGCAGAGTGTGGTGCCGATGGCAAAACCTATGACCATGGGCCAGCAGGCCAGGCGAAACAGCCGGTCACGCTGCAAATAGGACAGTGTGAGGAAACTGGCGCAGAGCGGAATCGTGATGCTGTCGTGCGTATAGCTGCAAAAGATACCCATCAACAACATCAGGAAGTAGCCGTATTTGAAATTTTTATTGGAAATACGGGTATATTGCGAAATGAAGAATGGGACGATGCAAGTGGACGAGAGAGTCATGACGGCTGTTTCGTCTCGGTTGAAGAATTCGTGCGAATCCGGACAGAACAGCAGGACAAACATGGCCGTGCAAAGGATTCCGATGGCACTTTGGGCGGAGCGGGCGATGTGACCGGTCAGATAGACCAATAGCGTAAACAGCAACGCTGACAACGGATTGATAATTTCCGGCTGCCAGATATAGCCTCCCGTTTTGGGGAGGAAAGCCAGTACGGAAAGGATTATGAGGAATACGGCAAGATAGGTCAGCCGTAGCTTCATCGTTTGTTGCTTTCTGCAAAATTACGGAATATTGTCGGATTTAGCGAATAAAACGGGCGGATTAATGCTTTTTCCTGTATCTTCCCGGAGACATTCCTTTCTCTTTTGTAAATACTCTCACGAAATGGGGGACATCCTGAAATCCCACCAAATAGCAAATCTCGGATACGGAGTTTTGTGAATGCGTCAGCAGGTTGCATGCGGTGTCCAACCGGTATCGTGTGACGAACTGTGAAAAGGTCATGCCTTTGTGACGTTTGAAGTAGGAACAGAAGGCGGAGCGGTTCATTCCTATTTCGGTTGCGATGTCGTCTAATGAAATCGGATGGATATAGTGAGCCATGACGTAGGCGCAGATTTGCTGCATGCGCCGCACGTCACGTTCTATCCGCATGGGTTTGCCGACGAATGTGTAGTCTGATGCCGTGAAGAGGATGGGAAGCAACCGGAACATTTCGCATAACCTTCCTAATTCGTCCAATCCATCCATCTTGGTCAGTGCGTGGCGGATAAGACGTGAGCTTGCCGTTCCGAATGTCAATGCTTCGGTCGGGAAGGTCATTCCGGCAAGCCGGTTCCGTAATTCCGGGAAAGTTTCCATACAATTCAATACAAAGGAATGTTTGAAGGCCACCATCCGGTAGTGGACGTGCCCTTTCTCGTCGGCGGACGACGGGGAATAGTTCCAATGGTGGTGCATGGAAGGAGGTATTAAAGTTACATTTCCTTCAGTAAAAGGCAGTAAAGTGTCGCCGGCCATTCTTGCTCCGCGTCCTTGCACCACATAGTACAATTCCCAAGCATCATGCCGGTGCAACTTTGCCTCGAGTCTCGTGTCTATATGTTGGTCTATGAAAAAGAAAGAATGATTTTCCGTTTCCGGTAATTCATACGGGATTACCACATTTTCCATATCTGAGATTTTTGTATATGCAAATGTACGACAATTATTTGATACGATAAGGCAAAATCTCTACAATAAAGAACGCTATCTTTGCCATTGTTAATGACAAATAAGTTCAACCTATAAACGAATGACACTATGGATTTTTACGAAGTATTGGAAAAACGTCGCACGTATCGCGATTTCTCAGACCGGGAAGTGAGCGACGAGGTTCTCAAAAGAGTTATCGGTTCGGCATTCAAAGCTCCAACCAACGATCATTTGCGCCAGCTTGAGTTTGTCGTTGTGCGCGGCCGTGAGAACATTGCCAAGGTGATTGCCCCGCTTGCCAAGAACATGGTCGCGTTTAAGGAGCTTGTGTTCGAGGTGGATGAGTCGGGCGACAAGGATAAGATGGCGATGTTTGCCGACGCACTGCCCAAACAACAGAAAATGTTGATGGAGAGCGGGCTGCTTATTATCCCTTTCTTCCGTCAGCAGACACATCCACTGTTGAAGCCCGTGGAACAGAGTTCACTTAATTACTTTGCCTCGGCTTGGTGCGCGTTGGAAAACATGTTGCTTGCTGCTACCAGCGAAGGGCTTGGGGCTGTATTCCATATTCCCGTGGGCGACGAGGCAGACAAGATAAAGGAAATAGTGAAAGCTCCGGAAGGTTACGAGTTCACTTGTTTGCTGGCTATCGGATATCCTGCAAAGGGTGCTTTCCTTCCTAAACAAAAGGAAATCCGTATCGAAGACAGGATACATGCGAATGCCTGGTGATAATCGTTGAACGAGACGGGACTTTCAACTGTTAAGTATTTGGTTATTGAACACACTTGTGTGACATAAAGCCACAGAAGTAAGGTTGGCAGAAAGTCTGCCGTTTTTCGGGGGTGCGCGCAGTGAAAGTGTGCCAAAGTGTCAGTCCTGAAGCTTTGGCATGTTTTTCGTATGGATTGGAGTAGAATTTTTAAAATGTACAACTATAAAATTTATCCATTATGAGCATTAAACCATTAGCAGACCGTGTGCTGATTGAACCGGCTCCGGCAGAGACGAAGACAGTAGGTGGCATTATCATTCCCGACACCGCCAAGGAAAAACCGTTGCAAGGTACTATCGTTGCAGTGGGTAAAGGTACGAAAGACGAAGAGATGATTCTCAAAGAAGGTGATACCGTACTCTATGGTAAGTACGCTGGCACAGAACTCGAATTCGATGGTACTAAATATATCATGATGCGTCAGAGCGATGTACTCGCTGTAGTAGAAGAGTAATTCTTAAAGGTAAAAAAGTAAAAAGGTAAAAAAAACTTTTTGCAGATATTTATTTAAACATTATTAGAAAGAATATATTATGGCTAAAGATATTAAATATAATATGGATGCCCGCGACCTCTTGAAGAAGGGTGTTGATCAGTTGGCAAATGCAGTAAAGGTAACTCTCGGTCCTAAGGGCCGCAACGTGGTAATCGAAAAGAAGTTTGGTGCTCCTCAGATTACTAAGGATGGTGTTACCGTGGCTAAGGAAGTAGAGTTAGAAAATAAATTCGAAAATACTGGTGCTCAGCTTGTTAAGAGCGTTGCAAGCAAGACTGGTGATGATGCCGGTGATGGTACAACAACTGCTACTATCCTGACTCAGGCTATCGTAACAGAGGGCTTGAAGAACGTTACTGCAGGTGCAAACCCAATGGACTTGAAGCGTGGTATCGACAAGGCTGTGGCTGCTGTTGTTGCCTTCATCAAGGAACATGCTGAGCAGGTAGACGACAACTACGATAAGATTGAGCAGGTGGCTACTGTTTCTGCCAACAATGATGCTGAGATTGGTAAGCTCTTGGCTGACGCAATGCGCAAGGTTTCTAAGGATGGTGTCATCACTATCGAGGAGAGCAAGAGCCGTGATACCAACATCGGTGTTGTTGAGGGTATGCAGTTTGACCGTGGTTATTTGAGCGGTTACTTCATGACTGATGCAGACAAGATGGAGTGTGTAATGGATAACCCATACATCCTTCTTTATGATAAGAAGATTTCTAACTTGAAGGAGTTCTTGCCAATTCTCCAGCCTGCTGCTGAGAGTGGTCGTCCTTTGTTGGTTATCGCTGAGGATGTTGATTCTGAGGCTTTGACTACTTTGGTTGTTAACCGTTTGCGTGGCGGTTTGAAGATTTGCGCTGTGAAGGCTCCAGGTTTCGGTGACCGTCGCAAGGCCATGTTGGAGGATATCGCAGTATTGACAGGCGGTGTTGTTATCTCTGAGGAGAAGGGCTTGAAGTTGGAGCAGGCAACTTTGGATATGCTGGGTTCAGCAGACAAGGTTACCGTCAACAAGGACAATACAACTATCGTTAATGGTCATGGCGAGAAGGCTAATATCCAGGATCGCGTAGCTCAGATCAAGAACGAAATTGAGAATACCAAGTCTTCATATGATAAGGAGAAACTTCAGGAGCGTCTGGCTAAGCTCGCCGGTGGTGTAGCTGTTCTCTATGTAGGTGCCAACTCTGAGGTTGAGATGAAGGAGAAGAAGGATCGTGTTGACGATGCACTCTGCGCTACCCGTGCCGCTATCGAGGAAGGTATCGTTGCTGGTGGTGGAACTACTTATATCCGTGCTCTCGAGGCATTGAAGGATATGAAGGGTGATAACGCTGACGAGACAACAGGTATCCGTATCGTAGAGCGTGCTATTGAGGAGCCTCTCCGTCAGATTGTTGCCAATGCCGGTGGCGAGGGTTCTGTAGTAGTAAACAAGGTACGCGAGGGCGAGGGTGACTTCGGTTACAATGCCCGCAAGGACGTTTACGAAGATATGCGTCAGGCTGGTATCGTAGATCCTGCCAAGGTAGAGCGTGTAGCTTTGGAGAATGCTGCTTCTATCGCAGGCTTGTTCCTGACAACAGAGTGTGTGTTGGTTGACAAACCAGAGCCTGCACCAGCTGCACCAGCTGCAGCACCTGGTATGGGTGGCATGATGTAATAAGATGAATAATTTGAGCAAACAAAGCACATCGTAAGACTGCGAGTTTGCAAAGCGAAAATATCAAATAGGGGTGATTCTCAGCGAATTATCCCTATTTTTTTGTTTTTTTAGTCATAAAGATGCAAAAAATAGCAAAATTATTTGGTTCGAATAATCTTTTTTTGTAACTTTGCATCGTAAATAAAAGAAAGTATCATCCTAAGGGATGGCAAAGATATTTTTTTGATTTGTTTTAGTAGATTAGTTTTTAAGTAGTTTGTTTTTGGAAATCGGTTGTCGTGAGACATCCGATTTTTTTTTGTTTTTATTTTGTTTTCTCAATTTAATTGTGTAATTTTGCAGCATAATAGAAAATTCATAGCATGAACAATATTGATTGGAAAAAAGCAGTGGTCTTTCTGATTGTTATCGGAGGACTCATTTATATTACAAAGGCAGAGTTGGGAATGACTACTACAAACTCGTTCCTTACTACGCTGGGTATCTTATTGCTTCTCTTTATCGGAGATAACTTCGCACAGAAGATTGATGATGATCGGAAACGACGTAAACTGAATAATGATGGAAAAGCTGATTGATCTTTATAAGAAATGGGCGGGTGAAGAACCGGCTGATGTCATAAAATTGGCAGGGCAGGGGAGTAACCGGCAGTATTTCCGTATCATTGGGCATGATGGTGATACGGTAATTGGTGTGATAGGAACCAGTCGTGATGAGGATCATGCCTTTGTATATCTGGCTCAGCATTTCCAGCTCAGACAGTTGCCTGTTCCCCAGATTCTGGCGGTGAGCGATGATGAACTCTGCTATCTTCAGACAGACCTTGGCGGTACTTCGCTTTTCGATGCCATCAAGGGCGGACGAGATGCGGGCGGACGTTACAATCAGAAAGAGAAGGAACTCCTTAAGAAAACCATTCGTGAACTTCCGAATATCCAGATTCGCGGTGCAAGAGGATTGGATTGGCAGAACTGCTATCCGCAGCCAGAATTCGATGTAGACAGTGTACTCTTCGATCTCAACTACTTCAAGTATTGTTTTCTGAAGCCTACCGATTTGGATTTTCACGAACTGAAGCTCGAAGCCAACTTCCGGCTTTTTGCCAAGGATCTGACATCAGAACCGATGGATTGTTTCCTTTATCGCGATTTTCAGGCACGCAACATCATGCTGGATGATAAGGGGAATCCATACTTTATTGATTTTCAGGGTGGTAGAAAAGGACCGTTCTATTATGATCTCGCCTCATTCCTCTGGCAGGCATCTGCTAAGTATCCGTTCAAACTGCGCAGAGAACTGGTTTGGGAATACTACCAGTCATTGAAGCATTATACCGAGGTACCATCGGTGCGCCATTTTGTAAACCGGTTGAGTCTTTTTGTGCTCTTCCGTACCTTGCAGGTTTTGGGCGCCTACGGATTCCGCGGCTATTTCGAACGCAAGAAGCATTTCATCGACAGTATTCCGCCAGCTATCCAGAATCTGCGCGATCTTCTGAAGATGGGTGACAAGGTATTCCCTTATCCTTATATGATGGATATGTTGAGAAGACTGACCGAATTGCCACAGTTCAAGGTGATAGAGAGTGTGGCGCTGAGTCGTGCAGACGGCTATAAGACTACCGACAACAATATCTATCGTGCGCATCCGCAGGACGGACCTGCCACCTATTCTAAATATGATGGTAAGGGACCGCTGGTGGTAAGAGTGTATAGTTTTTCTTTCCGTAAGGGCATTCCAGAGGATCCGTCGGGCAATGGTGGAGGTTATGTCTTCGACTGCAGAAGTACCCATAACCCTGGCAGATACGAGCCTTATAAGAAGTTGACGGGTCTGGATGAGCCTGTTATCCGATTCCTGGAGGATGATGGTGAGATATTGAAGTTCCTGGATCATGTCTATGCACTTGCCGACCATCATGTAAACCGCTACATGCAGCGTGGTTTCACCTCTCTGATGTTCTGTTTCGGATGTACAGGCGGTCAGCATCGCAGTGTATATTCTGCGCAGCATCTTGCCGAACATATTCACCGGAAGTTTGGTGTAGAAGTGCAGATTTGTCATCGTGAACAGCATATTGAACAGGTTTTGCCGGCAAAACAATAGAAAAATAGCGTGCAAATTTGGCTATCTCGCAAAAAGTTAGTAAATTTGCACGCACATTTAAAAATAGCTATTTAGCAATGATGCAAGCAATGATATTCGCAGCAGGTTTGGGCACTCGCCTTAAGCCACTTACCGACCGCATTCCGAAGGCTCTGGTAAGTGTCGGGGGAGAACCTTTGCTCAAACGTGTCATCTTTCAGTTGAAGGATGCCGGTTTCACTCGCATTGTAGTGAACGTGCATCATTTCTCCCAACAAATTATCGATTATCTCAGAGCACATGACAACTTCGGTATGGACATCCGTATCAGTGATGAGAGTGAAAAGTTGCTCGAAACGGGTGGAGGTATCCGGAAGGCATGGCCGCTCTTCAACCAGTCAGAGCCTATTCTTATCCACAATGTGGATATTCTGAGTAATGTAGATCTGAAAAAATTCTACCAGATGGAGAGCAAGGATATGATTGCTGCCCGCCTGATGGTGAGCGAACGCAAGACCAAGCGCTATCTGCTCTTTGATGACAGCATGCGACTGGTGGGATGGACGAATATAGAAACGGGCGAGGTGAAGAGTCCTTATCCTGATCTCAATCCCAAAGATTATAAGATGTATGCTTTCTCGGGCATCCACATGGTTGCCCCATCGCTCTTTCCATTGATGGAGGAGGAACCGGACAAGTTCCCTATCATGGACTTCTATCTGAAGCATTGCGACAAGGTGCGCATAGAGGGATATGTAAAGAACGACCTCAAGCTGATGGATGTGGGAAAGCAGGAGACGCTGAAAGAGGCGGAAGCATTCCTGAAATCGTTAGTTAATAGTTTATAGTTAATAGCGGCTATGCCGTATAGCAAGATTACTGTAAACTATAAATTGTAAACTGTAAATTAAAATTAGATATTATGCAACAGAAGATTATTATTTTGGATTTCGGTTCACAGACCACACAGCTCATCGGCCGTCGTGTCCGTGAACTCGATACCTTCTGCGAGATCATGCCTTACAACAAGTTTCCAAAGGATGACCCATCTGTCATTGGTGTCATCTTGAGCGGTAGCCCTTATTCCGTTCATGATCCGGAAGCTTTCAAGGTAGATCTGAGCCAGTTTATCGGTCGCATTCCTGTGCTCGGCATCTGCTACGGTGCTCAGTTCCTCTCTTACGCCCAGGGCGGTAAGGTGGAGGCTGCTGACAGCCGTGAGTATGGTCGTGCCAACTTGGAGCATTTCGATAAGGAAAATCCTTTGTTCAAGGGATTCATCGAGAATTCTCAGGTTTGGATGAGCCATGGTGATACCATCACTGCTATCCCTGATGATTACAAGTGCATCGCTTCTACTGCTAATGTGAAGTATGCTGCTTATGCTTCTACCAAACAGCCTGTATGGGCAGTACAGTTCCACCCGGAGGTGCTGCACACCGCCGAGGGCAAGAAGATGCTGCGCAACTTCGTGTACAATGTCTGCGGCTGCTCCGGCGACTGGAAGATGGATTCCTTCGTAGAGAACAACATCAAGGCTCTGCGGGAGCGCATCGGCGAGGGCAAGGTGCTGTGCGCCCTGTCCGGCGGCGTGGATTCCTCCGTGCTGGCCGCTATGCTGGCAAAGGCCATCGGTAAGCAGCTGACCTGCGTGTTCGTGGATCACGGTCTGCTGCGCAAGAACGAAAAGGAAGAGGTCTGCTCTGTCTTTGGCCCGGGCAATGCCAACGGCTTTGACATCAACTTCATCTGTGTGGATGCCCGCGACCGCTACTTCAGCAAGCTGAAGGGCGTCACCGAGCCGGAGCGCAAGCGCAAGATCATCGGCGAAGAGTTCATCCGCGTGTTTGAGGAAGAGGCCAAAAAAATCGGCAAGGTAGACTTCCTTGCACAGGGCACCATCTACCCCGACGTGGTGGAGAGCGGTCTGGGCGGCGAGTCCACCGTCATCAAGAGCCACCACAACGTGGGCGGCCTGCCCGATACTGTGGACTTCAAGGAGCTGGTGGAGCCTCTGCGCAACCTGTTCAAAGACGAAGTCCGTCAGGCCGGCCGTGAGCTGGGTCTGCCCGAGTATCTGGTCAGCCGTCAGCCGTTCCCCGGCCCCGGTCTGGGCATCCGCATCATCGGCGAGGTGACCCCCGAGAAGGTCACTATCGTGCAGGACGCTGACGCCATCTGGCGCGAAGAAATCGCCAAGGCCGGTCTCGATAAGGAAATCAGCCAGTATTACGCTGCACTGACCAATATGCACAGCGTTGGCGTTATGGGCGACGAGCGCACCTACGACTACGCCGTTGCGCTGCGCGCCGTGACCACCACCGACTTCATGACCGCAGAAAGCTACGATATGCCGTGGGATGTTCTGGGCACTGTTACCAGCCGCATCGTCAACGAAGTCAAGCACGTCAATCGCGTGTTCTACGATTGCACCGGTAAGCCGCCTGCAACCATTGAGCTCGAATAATGGAATGACGCAAACTTTTAACGATGCTACGAGTATAATCGAAAGAAAAAGTGCGCCGTGACATTAGTTTGACATTAAGCCACGAAAAAATGGTCTGAATTATAATTCAACGAGCCTTCGCGGTTTAACATTTGAGAATAATTTGAAAGGCCCCTGAAAGTGACGAGAAATCGAAACTTTCAGGGGTCTTTTTGACATTATTGACATTAAGAAACGACCGTGACATTATCGGAAATAGGGCGCTGTTGCCTGACAGTGGGGTGATACTATAAGCTTCCCAAGTAACCGGAATCCTCATTTTCAGGGGCGGCAAGGTCCTCCAGCTTGGAGACAAGTTCGGCTTGCTTGTTTGGGTACAGGTGGGCGTATGTTTTCATAACTACCGGAACGGTGTCGCCCAAACGCTTGGCAACAAGCAGGGCAGAGTATCCAAGTTCGATGCAAAGGGAAGCGTGGCTGTGTCGCAGATCATGTACGCGAATGTCCGGCAAAGAGGCGATTCTGGTGCAGCGGGTCAACTCCTTGTTAAGTGATGTGCAGGTCATGTAAAACACTCGTTCATCGGGGGTTAGGCCGTACAGTTTGGAGCAGTAGGAACGGAATTCTTCTGCCAGCCAATGGGGGATGGGCACATTCCGGTTGCCTCCTTTTTTACTGTTCTTGGTGGGACCGAGAATATCTTGTCCGTTTTTTCTGCGATATGTTTTATAAATTTTTAGCTCATCGGTATCGGTCAAGTCTTTTGGCTGGAGCGCCAGCATTTCACCTTCACGGCACCCGGACCAAAATAATACATCGAAAGCCAACAAATACGCTTCGTTGCGAAAATGCTTCCGAAGAATATCGTACTGGTCTTTTGTGATAATCAGCATTTCTTCGGTGACAGATGAACCCATAGGCCCAGCAATGGAACAAGGATTTTTAGGAAGCTGGTACATTTTTTGTGCATAGCTAAAAAGCGCATTTAGCTGGGAGTGGATGGTCAATAGATATGTTTCAGCATACGGGAGGCCAGTGTCCTCGCCTGCCTTTTTTACAGTTTTTTGCCATTCGCGGATATCCATGGCGGTGATTTCATCCATTTTTCGTTTCCCAAGATATGGAATAATTTTTGTGTCAAAAATTTGCCGCTTATTGTCAATCGTGGAATCGCGAAGTCTGCCTTTCATATCGGCAAAATATAAATCAACAAAACTGGACAATGTCATATCACAGTTCTTGGATTTTTTGAGTTGAAATTCTCGCTCCCATTCCAATGCTTCACGCCGGGTTTTGAAGCCACGTTTGCGCTTCTGTTTCTTAACTCCTGTGAAGTCTGTGTAATAGAATTGGCAGTACCAAGTGCCAAGCTTCTCGTCTTTATAGCAGGGCATCGAATATACCTCCTGGAGAGTTTATAAATCCCCGACCATTTTTATAATGGCCGGGGTCTTTTTTTATTGTGGAAGAATTGCCTTGAACTGGTCTACGTTGTCGGAATTGCTAAGCAGAAAATAAATATTTAGTCCGCTGTCAGAGCGGATTCGCAGTCTGCCATATTCGCAAACAAGGCATTTTTTGTTGTTCTTATAGCGCCGGTCAGGAGAACCATCGGCGTTTACTCGGAGCCAAGTTTCTTTGACCACCTTGCTATCCGCCGGTAGATGCTCCTGATCCGTGACACAGTTGACAGAATCGACATTGAAAGAGACCTCCGAAAGGTCGTATGCGCTGATTTTGCTATTGTGGAGATAGAGCACCTTATCCGGGAAAATATAAATGGACTCCTTCTTATTCAGAGCGGCCGAAAAAACAGGCACATTTGTTCTGAGAAAATAGGGGAGTGCAGGCATTCCGAGAGCTTTTTCTTCGGATACGGTTTTCTCGGCACCGCCATTCTTTTTTGCGCTGCTGTTGGTGTGGGTTTCGGGTACATAGAAAACGGCATCACAGGCAAATAATTTACGCCAGGCGTTATACCATTCTTCGTAGGCATCAAACTGTTCATCGGTGAAGTCGTATTCCAAATTTACAGGGGCAATATAGCGGGCATAGAGAAATACGATGAATGATAAAATGGTCAGGAAAAGCCGCTGCGGTGTATGAAGAACGATGAAAGCGAGCAGGCCGATAGCCCCAACGATAAGTGAGGCTTTATTGAGAAAGCAAACCCGGTTGATTCGCTTCATAAGCGCCTTGAAGTCGGAATCTTTATAGTCTGCGCGGTCGGTAGACTGAATAACTTCCGTATCTGTATATGGTTCTTCTTTTAGAGCGCTTTTTCGTGCAGATTTATAAATGGATTCCTCGGTCGAATAACTCAGTCCGGTTCCCGGGATGGAGGCGGTTTGCCGGATTTTTCCGTTCGCTGTTTTGGTGATTCGATACCCGGGAACACCCCATGAGTATCCAACACCGCTACCAGAAATATTGATGCGGAACCCACCACCAAGCCGAATGCTTTTTCTATACCTGAATCCCATATCACACCATAACCTTTCCTGTTATTTTATCACGAGCATTGGTATATGTTTCCAAAAGCTGGAAATGCAAAGTACAGATGTCATACTCTTTCAATGGCCTATCTGTAAGCCGGGAAGGAGTGATGGCACATGGCAGCATCGGATGAACACCCGAAGCACGGAGAAGTGCTGGATGAAGTTCTGCGGGACGAAATCAAGGATTTACCCCCTGAACAGATCCGGCAGGTGCTTGAGTACATCGGGCAGCTGAAGGAGCAGTAACGCATCCTTCAGCATGGGCAGGCTCCCTTATTGGGGGTCTGCCTTTTGTTCTGCATCCAGAAATTTCAGGAAGCGAACGTATTCTATAACCTTTAGCATTTCATCATCGGCCAGGCTCTGAACGCCGTCTAAAAGCTGCTGCTGTAAGGCGTTCTTAACACTTGACTCCGGTACGTCTACCTCTCCGCGAAGATAGGCGACAGATACCCCATAAAGGTCTGCAATGGCTGCTAGGTCCGAGTCGGTAGGGGCGGCTTTGCCGTCTTTCCAACCTGCAATTAGAGAACGGCTCTTTCCACATAGGCGCGCTATAAAAGCGCCTGATGTGCCATAGTGTTCGGTCAGATCGACGATGCGTTGTACTGTAACCGTCATACGTTTTACCAGCTTTCTTCTAAGAATCTTGTGCACGGTGCTGAAATCTAACAAATGTTTGCCTTGCGGTCTTGTCCTCTAACAAGTGTTGGATTATTATATAATCACAATCAAACATTTGTTAGATTGCAAGAGCCAATGGAGGACAGGACAATGAGAACAGTAAAATACAGCGAATTGAGCCGGGCGATGCATGATTTCACAAAGCAGATTGACACGCTGGATGAGTGCATCGAAGTTGGCTTGGTTTCAGGCGAAAAGGTGCAGATTAGCATTTCGGCTAGCTGCCCGGAAGCAACCCCGGAGAGAGTAGCAGAGTTCGCAAAGCATCTGTCTGAAGTTGCAGTGGCGGCAAAGAACTTTAAATACGCCGGTTGTACAATTGTTCGATAAGGAGGATTCGATTATGACGTATGCAGACATCAACAAAATGTTCACCGCTGAGGTAAGCAAGTACTTGGCGCGTGGATATCACTTCAACGCAGCGAGCATGAGTGGGAGCCAAGGTGAAACTGCCAAGGTTGATCTGACCAACGGCACGGAGATAATTCGAGTTCTGCTTCGAACCTTTTCCGATGGCTGGGATAAGCAGGGAACGGAACTGTTTGTTGGCCGTGTGGCCGAGAAAGAGAATGTACGTCGGGATGTGGCTTACTGCGTCAACACGATTTGGAATAACCGTCTGGAGCCGGTCAGCAGCCAGCGCTTCTACGAAGTGAATGGATATGGAGATTCCAACAAGTTCTATGGAACAGAAGCGGATGCGGAAGCCGTTAGCAAGGTACGGATGCGCCGCTATGCACAGTGCCCGAGCCGCCAGAATAAGGACATGACCAACGCCCAAACCATCAAGATTGCCGTTCCGTTCATTCGCCGGAAACTGGGCATCAAGAACGTGGACAAGAAGCGCATTGAGGTGTTCCGCACGCCGGATCACCGGTACATCATCAGCTATCGCGGCACTGGGTACCAGCTGAACAGAAAGGAGGACTGAACCACAATAGCATGACCGAAACCAACACCTTTGAAACACAGGAGGATTGACTATGTATTGCAACAAGTTTTTTAAGACCGAGGATGAAGCCAAAGCGTTCCAGAAGTCCCACGGCGGGGCTCTGTACAAGAACGTCAAGCGGAGCCACACCCGGGAATCGTACCGGGTGGAAGCCGCAATGGCTGTGCAGGGCGGCTGGATGCACGGCGCTGATCTGGATGCACACCCATACTGTGTGGCATGGAATGGCGAACCGCTGAAAGCAAGAAAGGAGAATTAAGCCATGAAAGCACTGAAAATTGAGCCGGGCAAAGCCCCGGAACGCATTAACGTTGCCAACGAACTTGCAAGCCTGCAGAGCCTTGTAGGCGGCTATATTGAGGTGATTTACCCGGATGAACGCCGCCCGGTCGGCCTGATCTGCAATGAGGAGGGCAAGTGCTGCGGGCTTGAACTGAACCGGGCGTTGTACAAGAACGGTAAGCCCTACGACATCATTGCCGGCACGTTCTTGGTAGTTGGGCTCTCGGCAGAGGACTTCGCGGATCTGCGGGAGGAAGATGCAGCTTATTTCGAGAAGCTGTTTCGCTCGCCGGAAAAGTTTCAGCGATTCGCCGGGAGGCTCGTTATCTCCAAGGTGGTTCCT
>ENA-OOWO01000937-OOWO01000937.1-human-gut-metagenome-genome-assembly--contig:-NODE-937-length-19491-cov-3.066372_pt1 | contig 19491 bp, 16 predicted proteins | sample MGYA00241579_ERZ501327 | MGnify/ENA primary metagenome ERZ501327 (study PRJEB25962, sample SAMEA2042836) | human gut metagenome | biome: human gut; feature: human-associated habitat; material: faeces...
AACGAAAGTAGGAAGAAAACTGCTTCGTTTTCCTCCTACTCGATTGTGTGTCGGGCATGTTGTTTTATATATATTTTTTTGCGCCAAAGAATTGCCATATTGCCATATTGATAGGTTATCTCTTTGATTACGAATGCATTATGGGTATGGCAATTCTCTGTTCTTCGGTTCTATCTGCCATCTATTGCCATAAAAAACAGCGAAATATAGGTGTTTTAGAGGGATTTTGGGGTGAAAACTAAGAGAGCATTGAGCAAAAATCCTTTTTTTCGGTTTAATGCTAGGCTTTTTCATTTGTTTTTTTGCAATTTAACTGACGACATAGAAGAAATTACGTCCCGACGTAGCGTCTGATACGTCCCGACGTAATAATCATTATGTCGCGACGTACTGCCAGATACGTCGCGACGCAGTTTTCTGAACGTCCTGGTTGCATCTGGTAAAGCTTTTGAAAACAGCTGCATAGAAACAAAAAAGGTGTGTCTTAAGGCAAAGACACACCTTTTCTTTTGTTTTTTATTGTTTCAGAACCGAGTTCTTCTTTATCATTTCCGAATCTTTATTCCTCCATCAACTTGCGGTAGCGACCCTTCTTGATCTCTGTATCTCCAAGACGGCGCGCCTTGTTGATTTCATACTCAGAATAGCTGCCCTCGAAGAAGAAGACCTCACCATTGCCCTCGAAGGCAAGAATGTGGGTACAGATTCGGTCGAGGAACCAGCGGTCGTGGCTGATTACCACCGCACAACCGGCAAATGCCTCCAAACCTTCCTCCAAGGCACGGAGGGTGTTCACGTCGATATCGTTGGTAGGCTCATCGAGGAGCAAAACATTACCCTCCTGCTTCAATGCCAAGGCCAACTGCAGACGGTTACGCTCACCACCCGAGAGTACGCTGCAGAGCTTGCTCTGGTCGGTGCCCGAGAAGTTGAAGCGGCTGATGTAAGCACGTGCATTCACATCTCTGCCACCCAGACGCAAGGTTTCGTTGCCCTGGGAAATCACCTCGTAAACAGTCTTTTGTGGGTCGATGTCCTTGTGCTGCTGGTCAACATAAGCCAGCTTCACGGTCTCACCCACCTCGAATGTTCCGCCATCTGCCTGATCCAAGCCCATGATGAGGCGGAAGAGGGTAGTCTTGCCGGCTCCGTTAGGACCGATCACACCTACGATGCCGTTAGGAGGAAGCATGAAGTTGAGGTCGTTGAAGAGAACCTTTTCGCCGAACGCCTTCTTCACATGCTGAGCCTCAATCACCTTGTTACCCAGACGAGGACCATTAGGGATGAAGATTTCCAGCTTTTCCTCGCGCTCCTTCTGCTCCTGGTTGAGCATCTGCTCGTAAGAGTTCAGACGAGCCTTACCCTTAGCCTGACGGGCCTTAGGCGCCATGCGAACCCATTCCAACTCGCGCTCCAATGTCTTGCGGCGCTTAGAGGCAGTCTTCTCCTCCTGAATCATTCGCTTGGTCTTCTGGTCGAGCCAAGAAGAGTAGTTGCCCTTCCATGGAATACCCTCGCCACGGTCCAATTCCAGAATCCACTCGCTCACGTCGTCGAGGAAGTAGCGGTCGTGGGTTACGGCGATTACGGTACCCTCATACTGCTGCAGGTGCTGCTCCAGCCAGTCGATGCTCTCAGCATCCAGGTGGTTGGTAGGCTCATCGAGCAGGAGTACATCCGGCTTCTGCAGGAGCAGGCGGCAGAGAGCCACGCGGCGGCGCTCACCACCCGAGAGATTGGTTACAGGCCAATCACCAGGAGGACAGTGCAGGGCAGCCATCGCACGCTCCAGCTTGGAGTCGATGTTCCAGGCATCGGTAGCATCAATGATGTCCTGCACCTCAGCCTGACGCTGCATCAGCTTGTCCATCTTATCAGGGTCTCCGTAATATTCTTCGAGACCGAATTTATTGTTGATGTCCTCGTATTCTGCGAGTGCATCATAGATTTTCTGCACACCCTCCATCACGTTTTCCTTCACGGTCTTGTTCTCGTCGAGCGGAGGATCCTGAGGCAAGTAGCCCACAGAGTAGCCTGGGCTCCAAACCACCTCACCCTGGGTAGGTTGCTCAAGTCCTGCGATGATTTTCATCAACGTAGATTTACCGGCACCGTTCAAACCGATGATACCGATTTTTGCTCCGTAGAAGAACGATAGGTAGATGTTCTTCAGAATCTGTTTCTGGTTTTGTGGGATAATCTTAGATACGCCCACCATTGAGAAGATGATCTTCTTGTCGTCAACTGTTGCCATGTATATAAATAAATGTGTATTTGTGAATAAATTGCCGAAATAGGCACTAACAGTTGCAAAGATACATTATTTTTTTGAAATTCTCGCCTTTCTTTCAAAGAAAAGTTGTATATTTGCATTGATAACATCAAATAGAGGCATTTTGTAATGCTTCTTTCATCTTTTAAAAAGAAAGGATATTTATGGATGCAACCTATATAGACCTGACTGTTCGCCTGTCTCTGGCTCTCATTTTGGGAGGAGCGATAGGTATCGAAAGAGAATACCGTGCCAAGGAGGCGGGGTTCCGAACTCACTTCTTGGTAGCCCTGGGTAGTGCGCTTTTCTGTGTTGTTTCCCAGTATGGATTTGGCTTTGATCTGAAGGATTCCTCGCGCGTTGCTGCCCAAGTGGTTTCTGGTATCGGATTCCTGGGCGCCGGTACCATCATCTTCCAGAAAAATGTGGTCAGGGGGTTGACTACGGCTGCTGGTTTGTGGGTGACGGCAGCTATCGGATTGGCTTGCGGAACGGGTATGTATGTGGCTGCAGCTATTACTACGATGATGGTGTTGATGGGACTAGAGGTGCTGAATTATCTGATACCGCAGTTGGGAACCTCTACCATCGAACTGAATTTCTCTGCTCCATCAAGGGACAGCGTGAAGGAATTCATCAGTAAAATCAAACAGAAAGGCATGGAAGTTCATTCTTACGAACTGAAAGAACGGAGATTTTCTAAGGAAGAATTTGTGGAGGCGAGCATTGAAATAAAAGCCAAACGGGGGTTCCATACGCTGGAGATTCTGGATTATATGAATGATTTCTCGGACGTTACGATTTCGACGATTAAATAGAAAGAAAAGATAAAAAGGAGTTAAGACCATCATCTTAACTCCTTTTATCTTTATATGCTTAGAAAATCCTAGCCAGATAGTCGTAATGTTCGCCTTCTGCCACGAGTTCGCCATGCAGACCGCAGGTTTCGGCGATGGATTTGAGCAATGGGAAATCTACGTAGAGCCAGTCGAAACAGTCTCCCTTAATGTCTTTGTAAATCATCTGATAATCCACTTCACCATAGTAGGCACCATTCAGATTGATGTCGAAACTTCCGTCTTCATTCTCGTAGATATATTTGAGGTCGGAGGAATCGATAAGAATCTGTCCGCCCTTGTTGAGCAAAGCCTTGAGACGGTTGAAGAGGGTAGGGAGATGTTCTATCTTTCCGGCGATACCCGTTCCGTTCATCAGGAGGAGGATAGTATCGAACCCTGTTACCAGATGTTCATCGAAAAGATTGATGCATTCCGCATCCTTTACTCCTCTCAGTTCCATCGCTTCGCAGCTCAGAGGAGAAATATCAATGGCTTTTACCTCCAAGCCCTTCTCCTGCAAGGCGAGCGTATGGCAGCCGCTGCCGGCTCCGATGTCCAGTACACGCCCTTTTGTGAGTTGCAAGGCCTTCTGCTCCAGCATCGGCATCTCCTCAACTTTTCTGAAGAGATGTTTCACCGGCATTTCGTCCTCTTCGAACATAGATGATAGCACACGTAATCTTCCTGCTCTTCCCGATTTCTGATAATCAAGGATAGCGGCACCCATCGGGTCTTTGTCTTTTGATAATATCTTTGTATTCATTTATTTTGCAATTTATGTATCGAGTAACCATTTCCATACAGGTATTACTTCGATATTCAATCCTTTTAGTTCTATATTTTCTTCTAATTCATATGTAAGAATGATAAGTCTTTTGTAATCAAGTACTTTTGATAGTTTGATAAGTGCAGTTGATTCTCTTTCCCAAGTTTCATCAGACTTTTTGGGGTTGTAGCTTACCTGTATGGCAGTTGCGGCATCTGGTATGTAAAAATCTACTTCCACGTTCTTGTTGTAAAAGAACACTTGCTCTTCCAGTCCATATCTTCGAAGTAGCTCCATCGCAACCATATTCTCCAATAATGATGTGTCAACATCCATGGCAAGGATACTGATGATGCCGTTGTCCACAAAATAGTATTTGGGATTGGTCTCACGTTGAGTGAGATTGTCGGCAATATTCTTGATGGGATAAACCAAGAATGCATCTTTAGAGTACTCAAGATAGTTAATGAGTGTAGGTTTGCTTAGTTTTGCACCTGTAGATGCTATTATATTTGTGAGACGTGTAAAAGAAATCGGTTGCTTTACACTTTCTGCCAATTTTCTGAATAGAACTCGAAGAGAAAATTGATTTTCAATTTTGTTACGAGAAGCAATGTCTCCTAGGTAAATCTTTTGATATACACTATTGATATAATCTCTTTTTGATGCTAATCTTGCTCCTTCCGGGAAACCGCCAAAACGGAAATAATTAGTAAAATGTCGTTGTACTTCAGCTCTTCCAAAGGTGGTTGCGAGAGTATTTGAATCATAAGACACTTCATTGGCTTGGAGAAATTCGGGAAAACTATATGGCATGATGTGTTTGGTGATATAGCGTCCTCCTAAAGTTGTTGCTACATCACTGCCAAGCATCTTTGCATTGCTGCCTGTAATATAGACTCTGTATTTGTTGTCTGCCAATCGGCGTGCGAATTTTTCCCAACCGTTGATGTTTTGTATTTCATCAAGAAATAGAATAGGACGTTCTTTTGACATCATACCATGAACTTCAAGGATAAGATTAAGTTCTTGTGCAGTCATCCCCATCAGACGTTCATCCTCAAAATTGATGTAGAGCATGGAGTCCCAGGTGATTCCCCGTTTCAGGTTTTGTTGAATCTGCTGATAGAGCATGAAAGATTTGCCAGCTCGTCTGACGCCAATCAGAACATAGTTGGCAAAATCTTCCATCTGGAAGTTTCTTGGAACGACATGTTGTAATTCTACTTCTTTTCTGTTCTCCAAGAGTATTTCTCTGATTACTTCTTTTTGTATCATAACTCAATATTGTTTAATTGATTTTGCAAAAATACAATTATTTTGTTAAATCGACTAAACAATATGTATAATTTAACATAAAAAGTCTCTTTATATCATAGATGATATCATTTTTTAAAGATACCAGATAATTATCTGCTGCTTCTTAATATTTCTCCTACCTTTTGCTTTTCGCTTTCAAAACTGAATTGCTGATAGATGATAATGGCATTCTGCAAATCTATGATATGGGGAGCCATCAGTCTGAGGGCTTTCATCTTGCTGTCGCCAAAAGTGAATATATTCATCATACTGACGGCTTGGGCACAAGAATAGTAACAGCCGAGGCTGGCCACTTCTATCAGGTCGAACTTATTGTCATCAAAGCTTGCCTTCTTTACCTTATTATATAGTTTGGTGAAGGAAGCATCATCGAGACAATAGCCGTAATCCATTCTGCCATCTGGATCACATCTTCCATCGTAGATGGGTGGAGTAGGATGTTGTGGCTGCTGTACATTCGACGTCTGGCTGTTGGGTTCTATGATTCTTGTATCGTACTGCACAACCTTTCCGTTTCTGTCGAAGAAGACCGTGATGTACTTGGAATCTCCAAACAGATTATTATATTTGGCATATTCCCATTTGTCCCCAAACATGTCGAAACTGGTGAGCTTAGGTTCTCCAAGAATGGCTATTACTTCCTGTTTGGTCATTCCCCGCTCTACGTTTCTTTTTCCTTTAGCCGAAGCCGAGAGGCATACGGCAAACATCAATATGGTTGTGGCGATGAGCGCCATTACTTCATTTCTTTTCATAAGCGATACTGTTTTTATAAGTTATTATATTGTTTTATGGTTGCAAAAGTACAGCTTTCTTTTGAAATAAAAAGAGAAGGATTCCCTAAAGTAGAAGGGAAAATCCCTATTTCCGATTTTGGTTATTTGTTTCACTTTTCGGGAATGGCTGTGATTATAAAAAGAGATTGTTATTTACTGCTAAAGTTTGATATGGCTGAACAAACGCACCGAGACGACTGGGTAAGTAGTGAAAGGCGTTTAATCAGATTCAATGAACTAATATATTAAGTATACGAAGCCTGTTTCTAGAAGATTCCAACTGCAGTCAGCAGGTCTGCTGACTGCAGTCGGAAGGTCTGCTGAGCCTAGTGACAATACTTTTTAGTTGTACGACTATACCCTTTTTAGTTGTACGACTATACACTCTTTAGTTGTACGACTATACACCTTTTAGTTGTACGACTATATACCTTTTAGTTGTACAACTATATACCTTTTAGTTGTACAACTATACATCTTTTAGTTGTACGACTATATACCTTTTAGCTGTACAACTGTATACCAACTTTAGGGTCGAACCTTGAAGCTAATAAGTTTACGGCAAGACTTCTGCTCCATCATTTCCTCAGCAAGGAGAATATGGAATGGTTGGCTCAATATGCCGAGTTTGGTTTGGTGAATGAGCAGAAGCTGGCTCTAGTCTTCGTGAGAGAAGTGGGTGCGATAGATAATGCTACGTATCGCCAGCTGGATTCTTCGGTTACTCATGCCCGTGCACGCTTGGAGATTCATAAGCTCTGGGAACTTGGTTTTATCGGGAAGAAAGGGCAAGGTCGTAGCACTTATTATATAAGAACCTCCAAGGTGGTATCCTTAGGAGAAAGGTTACGACCTCAGGGTGAAAGATTACTACCTCAGCATGGTACATTAGGCGAAAGGTTACCACCTCCGCATGGTACATTGGGAGAAAAGATACTCTCTGTCAATAAGATTATAGGTAACTACTCATGTCCATAGGGGGCTTCAATGGGGACTGAGTAATTACGAAGAAATCTGCTTATAAAGTATATTTATGAGGTGTACATTTCTTTTGCTCCGATTGAGGTAGATGCTTGTTGCATTTTTTTGCAGAAAGTCCCTTTAATCTTGTACTTTGCTGTACAAAACTTGATATTTTTGCTAATTCAATGAAAATGAGGAAGATAGATATGTGGTATCCGATTCCCCCAAAATTTTTGGGAGTATATCAGGTAAGTGAAGAAGAAAGTTTGTAATTAAAAAAGTCCGTGAGCATTCATTGCCCACGGACTTTTTAAAATTATCTTATTCTTATAAATGTCTTACGCCTTGAAGCTCTCCAAGTCTTCTGCCTTGAAGTTCTGGATGTATGCTGAATGGCCGAGAACTTCTTCCTCTGCCATGCGAACATAAACATTGGCACTCTTGGCAAACAGCTCTGGTGCCTTGGTTGCATCGTCGAGGATGAGGAGAGACATTACGATGTCGCCAGTCATGTTGTAGAGACGGCGAGCCAGGAAGTCGTGAACTGCCTGATCGTTTGCCTCCTTCACCTTGTTGATGGCTGCCTCGTAAAGTTCTACGAGCTTAGCTACACGCTCCTTCAATGGCTTCAAATCCTCTGATACCTCATTCTCCAACATCTCCTTGATAATGCTGAGATAAGTGCCGTTGGTGATGTAGCGGATAGCTGCTACTACCTGAAGCTGGGTAGTTCCCTCGTAGATAGAGAAGATGCGGGCATCACGGAACAGGCGCTGGCACTTGTACTCCATGATGAAACCAGAACCACCGTGAATGCTGATGGCATCGTATGCATTCTGGTTGGCATACTCTGAGTTCATACCCTTAGCCAATGGAGTAAATGCATCAGCCAAGCGGGTGTATTTCTTCATCTCCTGACGCTCCTCAGGAGTGAGCTTAGTGTCGCGGGCGATGTCTTCCAAAGCCTTGTAGATATCTACGTAGCGAGCGCAGCAGTAGAGGAGTGAACGGCCTGCATCCAACTTAGCCTTCATTCTTGAAAGCATGTCATAAACGGCTGGGAAGTTGATGATCTTCTCACCAAACTGAGCACGCTCCTTGGCATAAGCCAAACCCTCGTTGTAAGCCTCCTGCTCAACACCTACACTCTGAGCTGCAATACCCAGACGGGCACCGTTCATCAGAGCCATCACGTACTTAATCAAACCGAGACGAGTGTTACCGCAAAGCTCAGCCTTGGCATTCTTGTAAACCAACTCGCAGGTAGGAGAACCGTGAATACCCAACTTGTGCTCGATGTGACGAACAGTTACGCCACCATCACGCTTGTCGTAGATGAACATAGAAAGACCACGACCATCCTTGGTGCCTTCTTCAGAACGAGCCAGAACCAGGTGGATGTCTGAGTCACCATTGGTGATGAAACGCTTCACACCGTTCAGACGCCATGTGCCGTCCTCATCCTGTGTAGCCTTCAGCATCACACGCTGCAAGTCAGAACCTGCATCAGGCTCAGTCAAGTCCATACTCATGGTCTCGCCTGCGCAGATGCGAGGGATGTACTTCTGGCGCTGCTCCTCAGAACCGAACTCATAGAGTGTATCGATACAGCTCTGGAGAGACCAAATGTTCTGGAAGCCTGCATCGGCAGCAGCGATGATTTCAGAAGCCATAGAGAAGATGGCGTTAGGCAAGTTCAAACCGCCGTAACGACGAGGCATAGACAAGCCCCAGAGGCCAGCCTTGCGGGTAGCATCGAGGTTCTCGAATGTCTTGCTGGCATAAATCATGCGGCCGTTCTCCAAGTGTGGACCTTCGAGGTCAACATCCTCAGAGTTTGGTTCGATGATGTTAGCAGCTACATCGCCGGTAATATCCAGCAATCGCTTGTAGTTCTCGATGGCATCCTCGTAGTTGACAGGAGCATCTTCAAACTGGTCTTTTTCTACATAATTTCTTTCCTTCAAGTCCACAACACGCTTCATGAGCGGATGATTCAAGTGGAACTCTATTTCAGGATGGTCTGTATAATAATTAGCCATTTTGCTTTTCTTATTTAAATAATGTGTAATGCAGATTACTTTGAATTCTGCTTGTAGTACTTGATGAGCTTAGGAACCACATCCTCAACATTGCCGTTGATAACGTAATCGGCAATCTTGTTGATTGGAGCATCAGGATCGTTGTTTACAGAGATGATGATGCCTGAATCCTGCATACCTGCGATGTGCTGAATCTGACCAGAGATTCCGCAAGCGATATATACCTTAGGATGAACGGTAACACCAGTCTGACCAATCTGACGGTCGTGATCTACCCAACCTGCATCTACTGCAGCACGGGAAGCACCTACCTCACCATGGAGGAGATGAGCCAATTCGAAGAGCTGGTCGAAGCCTTCCTTGCTTCCTACGCCATAACCGCCGGCTACAACGATGGCAGAACCCTTCAGGTTGTGCTTGGCTGCCTCTACGTGGTGGTCGAGTACCTTTACTACGAAGTCCTCAGCAGGAACATACTTGCTTACCTCAGGGTAAACTACTTCCTTCTTGCACTCACCCTCGTAGATGCTCTTCTGCATCACGCCAGAGCGGACTGTAGCCATCTGTGGACGGTGGTCTGGGTTTACGATAGTAGCCACGATGTTACCACCGAAGGCAGGACGAATCTGATAGAGCAGACCCTCGTAGTGCTTGCCGCTCTTCTTGTCGTCGTAATCACCAATCTCGAGCTCAGTACAGTCTGCAGTCAAACCGCTGGTCAATGAAGAAGAAACACGAGGACCGAGGTCGCGACCGATAACGGTAGCACCCATCAATGCAATCTGAGGCTTCTCCTCCTTGAAGAGGTTGACGAGAATGTCTGTATGAGGAGCTGAAGTATATGGGAACAATCCCTCAGCATCGAAAACAAATAATTTATCTACACCATAAGGGAGAATCTGATCCTCTACCTGACCCTTGATGCCGGTACCAGCCACGATGGCATGGAGCTCCACGCCCTGCTGGTTAGCGAGCTTACGACCCTTGGTGAGCAATTCCTGAGATACTTCGGCAACGGTTGTGCCTTCTACCTCGCAATATACAAATACGTTGTTCATTGTCTTTTCAAAATTATCCGATAATACTTTCGTTCAACAATTCCTTCATCAGTCCGTCGATGTCCTCATCGCTGCTGGTCAAGGTCTTGCTTTCCTTAGCCTGGAACACGATGTTCTTCACGGCCTTCACCTTGGTAGGTGAACCGCTCAGACCGCACTGTGCAGGGTCGCCGTCAACATCGGCAACACTCCACTGGTTCAGAGTGAGGTAAGGGCACTCTTCATAGAGGTTGGCCCAAGGCTCATCACCCTTGCGCTCCATAGGGCAGGTAGCGTATTTATATTTCATTACGAGCTTCACGTTGCATGGGCGACATGGAGCAGCACTTCCGTTTACGGTGATAACCAATGGCAATGGAGCCTCAACAGTCTCCACACCACCATCAATTAGGCGGCGTATAGTAGCCTTGCCATCCTCTACCTTGAGGATTTCCTCTGCGTAGGTTACCTGGTTCAATCCCAACTTCTGAGCCACCTGCGGACCTACCTGGGCTGTATCACCATCGATAGCCTGGCGACCACCAATCACGATGTCAACGTCACCAATCTTCTGGATACCAGTAGCAAGGGCATAGGAAGTAGCCAATGTGTCAGCACCGGCAAAGAGACGGTCGGTAAGCAACCAACCTGTATCAGCACCACGATAAAGACCCTGGCGGATGATTTCTCCAGCACGTGGAGGACCCATAGTCAAAATACCAACTGTAGAACCTGGATTCTGCTCTTTCAATCGGAGAGCCTGCTCCAATGCGTTCAAATCTTCAGGATTGAAGATTGCAGGAAGGGCAGCGCGATTTACTGTACCTTCGGCGGTCATCGCATCCTTACCCACATTTCTTGTGTCAGGTACTTGCTTGGCAAGTACTACGATTTTTAAACTCATATTTTTAAAAATGGTTATTGTTATAATTTTCTAAGTTTGTTAGTGCTCAGTACTCAAGTTGTACGTCGTCTAGTGCGATTGTCAGACTTGCTATCGTCCAATAAGTTACTGTCCAATGTTCAATTTGGGACAAAACACGGGGGCAAAAGTAACACTTTTTTATGGCTTACGCAAATATTTTATAAAAAAAATGCCCATTTAGTCTTGCTTTGTGCGCAAAACGCAAGAAATGTGCAAGTTTTTTAGAACGTCCGTACTTAACTTTACTGGCTTATTCAAAGCTCTTGAGTCGAGCGATATATTTGCCCAGAATGTCGAATTCGATATTCACTACCGTTCCCACTTCGATGTCGCAGAAGTTGGTATTCTCTCTGGTATAAGGAATGATGGCAACGGTAAATGTGTTGTCTGTAGGATCACAGACGGTGAGCGAAACGCCGTTAACGGTAACGCTGCCCTTGTCCACCGTGAAATAGCCTTTTCTTGCCATTTCCTTATTGAGCTCATATTCGAAAGTAAAATAAGTAGAGCCATCAGCGTCTTTCATTGCGATACATTTGGCAGTCTCGTCCACGTGTCCCTGTACGATATGACCATCCAGACGGCCGTTCATCACCATCGAACGCTCTACGTTCACCTTGTCGCCCACCTTGAGCAGACCCAGATTACTGCGGTCCAGGGTTTCCTTCATGGCGGTAACGGTATAGGTGCCGTCTTTTATTTCCACCACGGTGAGGCACACACCATTATGAGCCACACTCTGGTCGATGCCGAGTTCATCTACGAACGAACATTTCAGGGTAAAGTCGATGTTCTCCTTATCATGTCTGATAGCTACGACGGTAGCCATTTCTTCTACGATTCCACTAAACATATATTCTATTTTTATTTGGTTTCATTATTATTTAGAATGCAAAGATATTGCATTAGCTAGAAACAGCCAAATTATTTAAGTTCTTTTGATAAAATAAGCAAGATATATTTGTTTAATTGCCATATTTTTTATATTTTTGCACATCATAATATATGCACATGATAAATGTGATATACATGTCTTTTCAAAACTCCACCGAATATGAAGAATAATGAAGACTATATAATAAGGTATAGGAGCAGCAAAATTAGATAACACAGTTTAGGTAACAATAAAAACATTTGAAGACAATGGAAATCAAGGAAGGATATATGCCCTTCATGGGCTATCAAACATATTATCGTATCGTAGGTAAAACAGAGGAGGGCAAGAGCCCTATCATCCTCTTGCATGGTGGACCAGGCAGTACCCACAACTATTTCGAGCTATTGGATAGGGTAGCGGAATCAGGTAGAGCTGTCATCATGTACGACCAGTTGGGCTGTGGCAACTCATTTGTGGAGGGACATCCCGAACTCTGGACTCCTGAGACTTGGCTCAACGAACTCTGTGCGCTCATCGACTATCTCCACATCGACCATTTTCATCTCTTGGGACAGTCGTGGGGTGGCATGCTCGCCATCATCTATCTGATAGAGAAGCAAGCAAAGGGCGTGAAGTCAGCCATCCTCAGCAGCACTCTTTCGAGCAGCAAGCTTTGGGCAAGTGAGCAACATCGCATGATTAAGTTTATGTCGGAGGAAGACCAGCGTGCCATCGCTGAGGCTGAGGCGAAGGATGACTTTTCGAGCGAGGCGTATGCCAAGGCGAATGAACACTTCATGCTCCTGCATTGTGCCGGTGAGGTGACGGAGGATAGTCCAGAGTGTCTTCGCCGGAAGAAGCGTGCTGGTGCTGAGGCTTATCTCCATGGTTGGGGACCAAATGAATACACTCCTACTGGTACGCTCCGTGATTATGATTACACCGACTGTCTGGGCGAAATCCAAGTGCCTTGCTTGGTGATGAGTGGCACCAACGACCTCTGTACTCCATTGGTAGCAAAGACACTTTATGATGGTATCCAAGATTCCAAGTGGCATCTCTTCGTAGGAGCCCGACACATGCCTTTCGCCGAGCAAAACGATGAATATTGCAAGGTGTTGGAAGAATGGATGGAGGAGAAAGAGGGAAAGTGATTTGGCACATTCCCCTTTTATTTCATGATTCCATTGTCAGTATCAGAGAGGTTGATTCTCTTTTTGTCCAATTGATTGGATAAAATAAGCATAAAACCGTCCAATTGATTGGATGAATTCAATGGAAAAAGTGCTGATAGTGGTGCCAAAAGTCGATTTTTTTAGGACTTTTGGCACCACTATCGGCATTTTTTAGTAAACTGAATACGATACGAAAGCCTCTAATTGCTTCTCTATTTCAGCGAAAGGTACATTGAGGTCAAGAGTGCGGAAGTATATGGTATTGCCATCCGCAAGCTTCATACTTCCATTGGGTGTGATGTCTTCGTCTGTTTTAGCATAAAGCAACATGCCATCCACTTTGCCCGAATGCAGTTTGTCCTTATTAATGACATATGTATGAATTTGGTACAAGTTGTTAGAATGTATTGTCGCTTTGTCAAATTGCACTTGCATGGTATGTCCATAATACTTGGTGTCAATGATGAGCGTTCGGTCATTGAGAGTAAGTAATATGTCAGTTTGCATGATAGGAAGAACATGAGTGGAAGATACATCTCGGTCGATGTTCCAATCTATTTGTGCAGCTTGAGCCTTGTATTCAGGATGTTTAGACCTATAGTATTCTAAGACAAACTTCTCGAAAAGGCGACAAAGATGTTCATCAGTAAATGACTTCATCTTGTATTTCCCCTTTTCTGTTGTCATCAGAATATCCTCGGTAAGGAAATAACAGATATAAAGTAGCATTTGATAGGATTTGTTGTTCCTGTCAAATGTCAGTATATTCCATTTTATCGTGCTTAGTTCGATGATGTCGATGCCTGAAAAGAACAGCATGAGATTCTTTAGCTTGGTCTTTTGATCTTTTTTGATGTTTCCGTGTTTGAGAAGACCAAAGACAGTTGCTTTTATAATCTGATTGAAGATGTTGTTTTCCGATAACTCATCATATTCACAACTGATTTCTTGCTTTCTGCATAACTTGTTTTGAATGGTAGCGTTCAAGTCAAGTTTTCCGCGAAGGGTAGGGAGTGAGTCTTTGCGAATGATATATTGCTTGAAAATACCTTGTTTCAGTTGGCATGAGGTGCCCTTGATGAGAATTTCGGCAAACAATTGTTGTATGTTGTCGAAATTCTCACCAGCAATCTCTTCATAGTTGTTCTGCTTTAGCTCACGAAAAGCATAAGTGAGCATATAGTAGATGTTGAGTATGAATATGTTCTTGTCTTTCGTCATTTGAGTGCGTCTAATAGTTTTTCTACAGCCGTTTGATACTTCGAATCGTTGTCAAACCAATATTCTCTAAGCATTGGCTTGATGTCGTATTCCACGATATTTTCCAACCACAAATCGTTGATGTCATTTGGCTTGGAAGAGCAGAAGTAACTGTGACCGATACAGAATCCCGAACCAAGTGAATCGTCATTGATAATGTCATGGTTGAGTGAAACTATGGCATTGACAACTTTATCAAACTTATCATTTCCTATGGACTCTTGGTACTTCTTGAAACCTTGAGTGTCAAATCCAGGAGTCATTTCATAGAAACTAAATCGACGGCGCAAGGCATAGTCTATCATGGCAAGACTTCTGTCTGCTGTATTCATCATACCTATTATATATAGGTTGCTTGGCACACAGAACATTTCGCCATTATAAGCCAATTTAATTTCTGTGTCTCGATAGTCTTTTTCTATTAGCATTAACAATTCACCAAATATCTTGCTCAGGTTTCCACGATTTATTTCATCTATAATGAAGTAGTAATCTTTGTCCGGATTACTTTGGGCTCTTTTACAGAAGTTATAGAAAACTCCCTTTTTGAGTTCGAATCCACCATCTTCGTTAGGTCGATACCCCATCATGAAATCCTCATAGCTATAATTTTGGTGGAATTGGATGAATTCGATTCTCGATTCGTCTATATCCCCCATCATAGAGTAAGCTAATCTCTTAGCGGAGAATGTCTTACCTACGCCAGGTGCTCCTTGCAAGATGATGTTCTTCTTGTTTTGCAAGAGCAAGCGCAGCTTGGTATAGTCTTCTTCGCTCATATATACCTCATTGAGAAAATTCTCTTGTGTATAGGGTTTCAGCTGTTTGTTTTCTTCTTTTGGATTGGATTCTCTGATGAGATCAATCAGGTACTCATATTCGTCAGGGGCAACTTTGAATAGTGAGCCATTCTTGTTTTGAATGAATTCCATGCTTTTTAGCTCTGGTGCATCCTTGAATGAGGCGTAGTCGATAGGGTATTGCAGGGATTCAACTTTTTTGAAACAAATATGCTGCCCATCTGATGGCGTGTCGATTTCGGCAATGGCAACGATTTGTTTCACAGGGTTGGCCTCATATCCTATGACAATATCCCCTTTCTTGGCATTCATGAAGTTTTGGAAGACTCTTCTTGGATTGCCGTTCTCATTGTAAAGAGTATAGTCTTGTATATCACCAACCTTCATCTTGGAGAAACTCCAAATCTTAGGGCTGGCTACGAGCCACCAATATTGCTTGTTGATATTGTCTTCTGTCTCATTTGTAGCTTCTGTAGTCTGAACATAGTCTAATTCTTTCAAAATAGTAAGCAATTCTTCGTAATAGTCAAAGATGTCCTTGTCTCCTTTCTGCTGCATTAGGAAAGCTTGAAGTTTTGATATAGGCATAGCTTTAGCTCCTGCTAAACCAAAATGTGTTGCCAATTGTACAAGCATGTCTTTCTTGTAAATGGGGATAAGTTGGTTGTTGGAGTATAAGAATGCTATCTTCCATCTGTAGCCTTCTCCTAATTCTGTGATCGTATCTAAAACCTCAAAGTTTCCATTGCTGGCGTTTGTTGCAATTTTGATGATAGCGTTCTTTACTACGTTGAAAGCTTCTTGAGCTGTAGGCTTATTATATCTTGCATACCAAGCATATTTTTCATCGCTGATAAACTTTGTGTTGTGAATATTGGTCTTAATACGATATTCATAGATACCAAATTTATATGATGAGCCACCCCATATAGATCCCAACTCGTATGTGCGAGATTCTAGCCAATAGCAGAAAGAGTCATCTTTGTTCAAATTGGTATATTGCTCCAAAGTCATGCCTTGGAGCGAATCCAGAGGAAATGTGTGAAGAAAGTCTTTCAAAAGCTTTTGGCGTAGTTTCTTAACTTCTTTTTTCCCTATTTTATCTGATGTAAGTTTTATATCGTTCATAATTTTTCTTTTTTTGAAAATAATTACTGACATAGTTACCGACATGGTTACTAACATAGTTACTAGCTCTGTTACTATTTCATGAAAAGTAGCAGAGCTTGAATTATCTGACTCTGTCGTTGACTTTGTCGTTCTGTATCAAAACAAAACGACAGAGTCGGATTGTTTATATTGTCTCCAAGAACAACAAACCCTTTTTGGTCGTTCTGTATTGTTGCTTAGGACTTGTCGGCTTATCTGGTACCGTAAGTTCCAGATAATCATGAAGTAGCAAAGGTTCGATGAATGCCTTGAAGTTCCATTGTTGATACGTAACACCAATTAAATCGTATATTTCCTTTCTGTATTTTGGTTCTTTGCAGAACTTAAGAATGGATACAACTTTGTCTGTTGCATCTGTATATGTATTATCACCTTCAGCTCTGTTAGTAGCTCTGTTAGTAGCTCTGTTAGTAGCTCTGTTAGTAGCTCTGTCACTAACTCTGTCACTATCCAGCCAAAAAGTGACAGTGCTGGTGCAAATATCACTCTCAAAAGTCACGTCATTGCCAGTGATTTCCTTCCACTCATTCATCATGTCGAAACCATAACCGATAGTTTCTGATAGATTTACCAGTCTGAATATCTTGGCGATAATCGGGTTGCGAGGATTGGAATAGAGATGGTTGCCCAGTTGGGATATAGGCACAGGATAGCCACCTGCATTGAAGAACTCGACTCTGTCGGTGTAGATATGGATGCAGGAGTGAATGGTGCTGAAAGGGTCGAAGTGGGAGAGCATATTGACTAATGCTTCTCGCAAAATCTTAAACTGCGAGCGATCTTCCACATTGAATCCCTCGTCGTTCATCATGAATGGAGTATCCACGATGAGGCGCAGTCTCCTGATCATAATCTGAAAATACTCCCAAAGGTTCTCTTGCTCGGGAATGCGGTAGGTATAGCGGGTTCGGGCTTCTCTTACACTTCTACCTGGAATCTCCACCAAGTCCATCCAAAACGTAGGAACATAACGGCGAACCCATTCTTCTTTGCCAAAGCACATCAAACCACCATAATTCAGATGTCCCTCATTGTCGGCAATTCCGATGCGCTTGCAGAAGTCGGCGATGTCGTTGCCTATCAGATTAGGACGAGGACTATAGAGCTTGAAGTAGTTGCGATAGTCACGAATGGTATCCTCATTGAGCATGGAGAGGTCTGAGTCTAAGAGTATCTGCTCAGACTTGATGCCGAATGATTGGTTATGAAACATGGCGGTTATCTCACCATTGGTTGCTCGCTGGTCTCCACTGCCAAATCGGATGAATGTATTCTGTGGATTGTTATAGTAGATAGGCTTGTGGGGTGATGAGGCGATATGAAATGCCAAAACCTTATGTCCATCTATATGATAGAGCATGCTCTTGGCATCGACTGGCTCATTGAACTTTTGGGAACGCAAGGTGCCCAAGAAGTCTTGTTCCAACTTCTCTGCATTGGCAACTCCAGAGATTTCAAACTTCTTGCCATTCTGCTTCACTCCAAGCACTATCCATCCGCCGGAAGTGTTGGCGAATGCACTTACGGTTTCCCATATATTCTTAGGGAGTTCGCTCTTGGCCTCCTTAGCCTCGAAGTCCTCCCATTCGATGTCGTTGATTCTGTCTATCAGCTCTTCCTTTGTCATAATAATGATGATTAAATTGAAATATAGAATTTCTTCCTCCCTTCACTTCAAGAAATAGATAGGAGCATGCTGGGTGCCTTCCTTCACCATGATACCCTTCTCGCAGAAATGGTTGAGCCACTTCTGTGCCATGTAAGGAGTCAAGCCAAAGAGGATGCGCAGGATGCGAGTGGTGATGTAACGATTCTTTTGAAGATACTCCTTGATATTCTCTAACATCTTTTCCTCGGAGTATTTTGTAGATTGGTTGGAATAGCGGGAGCGGACGAAATGGACGTTGCGCTGTACTTCCTCCATTAGCTTACCTTCTGGTCGGAAGTTGATGCCGGTGATGCGTACTTCCTTGCCCGTAATCTTCTTGTCTGGATTCTCCTCTGGCATCTCTAGGCTAGCCGACATGGAGAAGTAGCCTATCTCTGGGATATAAAAGCGGCGTCCCATGGAGAATTCTTCCACCAAAAGGTCATGAAGCTCTGCCAACACCGCAGCCACATCTCCCTTGGTGAGTGAGCAGCGGCTCTGGATTTTCTCTTGCAGTTGCTTCTCGGTCATAGGTTCATGCTGCACGATACGAATGTATTGGCGCTTTTCTCCTGTGCCCTGGGCATTGTTGAGCATGTAAATGTCGTATTTCAGTTCCATATTTCTTGTTGTTTGATGGTTCGTTGTTTTCTATGAAAGATGATGCAAATATATATAATAATGTGACAACTTGTATCTTTTGGTGTAAACTATTAGGTTTATTTAAACATTGGTATATGTCATATGATTATACGGCATTTGTCATCCGACCGTATGATAAGTGTCGTATAATCGCATGACAAATGTCACGCAATCATTATAATTGCTTCCTTGCATCGTTATAATTGCTTTCTTGCATCGTTATAATTGCTTTCTTGCATCATATAAGTCACAACATTGTTACCATTCATCTCACCCTTGCCAATTCGCAGGGGAGGTATGTGATGAGGCTGAGACTATCTATTACACCTTCGTACCTGAGAAGGCGCAGGAAATGGGGTTCAGTGGATGCAAGATAGAAGGTGAATAAAAGGCGTTTTTCAAGAAGGCTCATTTAGAATGAGTGGTTTTGCTCAGAATTACTCATTCTGAATGAACAAAAATGAAGATTTATTTGGTTGTTTACTTAAAAAAATGTATTCATCGAGTTGAAACGCCGCGGATATGATGTTTTTTATCATGCAGATAAGAAGGAGTGCGACTTTGTTGTTAGAGAGGGCATGAGAATCATGAAGGCTTATCAAGTAACGATAGTGATGAATGACGAGAAAACTCGCAAGCGAGAAATCGAGGGGCTGATGGAAGCCATGAATGCTTATGGCTTGGCTGAGGGATATATTCTTACGATGGAGGAGAAGGAAGAACTTGAGATAGATGGCAAGCAGGTTCATGTTCTTCCTACGTGGGAATGGATGTTGAGAGAGAAGTGAAATATTATAAAAAAGTGATCATCATACCCCGAAAGGGAACTGGTATGGTATTTTGAGCCGATTCGACATAAAGTCACCTTCGGGAATAGCTTCTCAAAAACAGTAATTAAAATTTCATTCTCCTTTCGCAATCACCAGAGTATGCTTATAATCAGTCATTTATATAGGTAGTTAAGTAGTGTGTAGTG
>ENA-OOWO01000953-OOWO01000953.1-human-gut-metagenome-genome-assembly--contig:-NODE-953-length-19299-cov-5.010757_pt1 | contig 19299 bp, 21 predicted proteins | sample MGYA00241579_ERZ501327 | MGnify/ENA primary metagenome ERZ501327 (study PRJEB25962, sample SAMEA2042836) | human gut metagenome | biome: human gut; feature: human-associated habitat; material: faeces...
ATATTTTTTCAATTTTTGGGTTTCATCACACTTGCGCTGGTGAAGAGTGATGAGGCGGTCAAGATTAGAAAAATAAAATGAAATTTTATTCTGCTCATCTATTTCCGGAACAAATACTTCCATTGGTTTCAAATCGCTAAAAGGTGGAATATTCTTAATAGCAGATCCATTACTATGGACTCTAGTAAAGTCATCAATCATGTTCGTAAAGAGTATATTGAACATCTTTTTATTCACAATTGACTCTTTAACTTTTATCTTCATCAACGCTTGATTTATAATTCCAGGCTCTGCATCCATTGGTAATTCATATGTTTCGCCGATTGTTCCAGCACATGAAACAATAATGTCTCCACCTTCAACTCTAAATCCAGAAAGTTTATTTGCATACTTTTCAGTGATAAAATATCTTTCCAGATGCCAATCTTTATTGATAGCATTTTGCTGTTCGTACACTTTGACAGTTGTATCGGATTTTGGAACAAAAATATCTTTTTTTAACGCACTTCCAAAAGGTCCCTTCTTATAATCTGCTAAATCTCCAAACTTACGCTGTTCCCAAACAGATTTATAAGCACGTTGATTAGAACAATTCTGTATAAAAATTTATAAATTTCTTTGATTAAAATAATTTTTCTTCCATAAATAGCACAATATTACACTTACGATATTTTGCATCATAAGTGTAATATTATTTTCAATTCATCAAAACTTTATTTTACATAATATAAATCATTGTTTGGGTAACCCATTTTTTGCTCATATACTTATACAAACATATTTTGTAGCATGAATTTTTTAATTATTCGTAATTCATCACACTTGCGCTGGTGAAGAGTGATGAGGCGGTCAAGATTGGCAAAATAATCTGCAATCACTTTCTGTTCTTCATATTTTGGAACATCAACTACAAATTCCTGCATATCTGATGCAAGGATATGTTTAATAGTATTACCAGTGGTAATGTTCTCTATTTTCTTTTTGGCTTTATTAGTCTGATATTCATAATTTAAAAAATAAGGTTCAATTTTTTCTTTTGGAATTCTGAACATGATTAAAGCATGAGCCGCTGTATTGTCCAATTCTTCAGGGATTACTGCCGCATGTCCAACATGACCAGACTGAACCATAACCATGTCTCCAGTATGTAGCCATTTATCTTTTTGCTTTTCATAGAATTCGTCATTTATGAAAATCTCAGAGTTATGATTTATCTGTCCGTCTTTTACATTGTTAGATTCCAGATAAAAATGTCCCTGTTCTACATAGTATGGAGTAGCGGTTCCTACGAATGCGTTTCCAATCGAACCATATATCTCCCCCAACTTACGCTGTTCCCAATCATCAGTAAAGCCCGAAAATCGTATTTCTGGAACTTTTTTACCATTTTGAGGAAACATCTTCTGAAGCATATATTTTTTCAATTTTTGGGTTTCATCACACTTGCGCTGGTGAAGAGTGATGAGGTGGTCGATGGTAGTAAAATAATCCCCAATCTTTATCTGCTCTTTCATCATTGGGAATGCAACTGAAGTACCCCCCACCAGTTCTTTGTTAAGATTATTAACGGTGCTACCTGCCGCCATAGCCTTATATTGATTAAGCATGCCATCTGTTCCAAGTAAGGTACAAAGAAACTTTAAATCAAAGTTCTTTTTGGTATCTCGAATAGCAAGCCAACCATCATGAATACAGCCATCTATCGCCATTATATATGGTCTTCCAAAGCTCATTGAATTTGATAAAATCAAATCTCCTGGATGAACTTCTCTAGTTTTAGAGAGTCCTTCAGGTCTGATTTTCTCTGCCGTTTGAGTAATATAATTCCCCTGTTCTGGCGCATCACCAATCTTAACCCAATTCAATCCATTTTCATCATTCGTGATAAATTTATCTATCGGCCTAGGTGATCCACCACGCTCAATTGTTACCAATTCAGAAAACTTACGCTGTTCCCAATCATCGGTGTACCCTTCAAATCTAATTTTTGGTTTTCCCATGACAATTACCCCTCCATTTTTCTAAGAAGCTCATTCAGTGATGTCATAATTGTCTCATCTGGTGATCTCAGTTCTTTAAGTAATGAAACAAAATCGCCCTGTACCTGTGTAATCTCAGCATCCGTCTTTGCCATATCTGACAATAACGCATTTATATCAACATCTTCTTCTTTTTCAAAATTATCAACATAACGCGGAATGTTCAGATTAAAATCATTTTTTTCAATATCCTCGAATGTCGCCAAATAGGATTCTTTTTCGACTGTCTCTCTTTTACTATATCGTTCAATAACAGCATCGATATGTTCATCTGTCATTTCATTTTGCTTTTTACCTTTGTTGAATTTTTTTGAAGCATCAATAAACAATACATCTCTGCCATCTCTATGCTTTTTCAACACAATAATACAAGTCGGAATAGATGTGTTATAAAACAAGTTTGCCGGAAGACCAATTACAGCATAAATATTACCGGAGCGGAGCAGTTTTTCTCTGATTTTTCCTTCTGCTGCGCCACGGAAAAGCACACCATGCGGCAAAACAATTGCCATTGTACCATTATTTTTCAAATGATATAAACCATGAAGCAGGAACGCATAATCCGCTTTTGATTTAGGTGCTAAAACACCGTAATCACTAAATCTTTCATCCTGCAAGAATCCTGCTGCCGCACTCCATTTTGCAGAATATGGCGGATTCATAAGTACCATATTAAAGTCGGTTTCTTCTCCAGTTGGCCAATCTCCATCTAACGTATCACCATTGCGTAAATTCTGATTATCCGGAACAATTCCATGTAAAAACATATTCATTCGCGCAAGATTATAAGTAGACGTATTCAATTCCTGACCATAATACTTAATATAATCTGGTTGCTCTGCATATTTTTTTGCATTCAAAAGCAATGAACCGGATCCCATACAAGGATCATATACAGATAATCCACGCTTACTCTCCTGTCCTGCAATCGCAATTTTTGTAAGAATCTTTGATACTGCTTGTGGTGTATAAAATTCTCCTGCCTTTTTTCCTGTTTCAGATGCAAATTGACCAATTAAATATTCATAAGCATTTCCAAGAATTTCTGCATCTGAATTCAATAGATCTGCCTTATCAATCTCTTTAATAAGACTTGATATCGTGTCACTTTGTTTCTGATCCCCTGTTCCAAGACGATTAGAATAAAGATCAATATCCGTAAACAAATCTGCAAATATTGGATCACTCTGTTCAATATTATTGAAACCTTTCTGCAACTGCTCACGATTGAAAGAATTATTTCTGGCTGAATCCGCAAAATAGGTATAAGTAAGCTCTGGCTCTATTACATAATGGCATTCATCCTTCATTGCCATTCGTAATTCTTCAGCATCTTCTCCGTTCAATTCTTCACTATATACATCCAATGCCTCTTTTAACGTATCTGGCTTTCCATCGCATATCATGTCATATACTTTTATTAAAAATGAATCTGATAAATATTTATAAAATACGATTCCAAGCAAATAATCTTTATACTCATTCGCATCCATTTTTGATCTAAGGATATCTGCTCCGCTCCACAACACACTTATCAAATCTTTGCTATTTTCCTGTTCAGCCATATTTTACTTTACCTCCAAACATTCTATGGTAATATTAAATCATCATTTTTTAACCATGTTTATAGTCAGTATAACATAATTATACATGAAATTGTTAAATATTTCTGTTAATTATCACAAATTTATTCCATTTTTGCTTGGAAATATTTTCATTAAATTTCCAAATCCTTTTTGCATATTTTACAAATCGTTCCTTTATCCGTTAACATCATTACTTTTGCATAAGCGATGTTCTTAATTTTATCATATAAGCGCCCAGCACTGATAGATTCGCCAATTACCGTATATGGACTATTAGCAACATAACCGATTAATCCCAAGCCTTCATATATAACTTTGATAGCTTCTTTATCATATTTATTATTAGGATCTTTTTCTAATTTAAGTTTCATTCCTTTCTCCAAAAAGTCTTTTCCATGATAATATTTGGTTCCTGTCAGTGTAATAAAGACTTTTCCCATAATGTTTTCTCCTACATTTTTAATTTGTGTATGAATTCTCCTGCAATATCTTTTTTATCGCAAATCCATCATCGCAGAATTGCAATTATAATTGATACAAAAATCAGCATTATTCCAACCACAGCACCAGTACAACTTCCACCGCCTCTTCTGCCACTCCAACTTCCATATCTTCTTTCATCACAACCACAAGGTCCACCTGCACAATCATCATAATGAAATCCACTATTATCCAGTCCGCCTTTTCCACATCCATAATCATTCATCATAGTTTTAATCCTCCATCTCTTCTGATTAATCGTTTTCTTTCCTTGAATGAAAAACTAAAACCCAACTGAAAATACGTCTAATAATCAAAATTCTGTTCTGAGGTCAAATAAAGTCCTAATAATGGATCTTCAAATTCAAATATCATGCTATAATTAAGGCATTCCAGATAGCAGGTATATATTTGTTTGCATGATTAACAGACGGCTGGCTACTTGTTATGCAAAAGTAAATGCGACCCGTCTATTTAATACCTATTGACAAATCGATTACTATCTGCAGCTTCGGTCTAATTACTTTTTAACGAATAAATCTGGCATTAAATGCACTTCATCTGGCGGGATGAGGTGCATTTTTAATAATGACATTAATGCTTTGAAATCTTCATCATCCTCTTCTACGAGCTCGTATGGACTTTTATTTCCAAGTCCAGGACGTTTTACACTATTGATATGATTCATTAATAAAGTCATATCTTCTTGCGTGTATGGGTTTAAGCTTTTTCCTTTTGGCACGGCATAACGAATAAATTCATGATTCTTCTCGATACACCCTTTTTGCCATGAAGCCATTGGATCACAGTAATAAAGGCTTGTTCTATAAACTAGGAAGCCATCCTCATCCAGCGTAAGTTCTAACTCATCTACCTTCTTGAATTCGCTGCCGTTGTCAGTTAATATAACCGGAAACAACCGTCTAAAAACATCTATTCCCAATCCTGTCTCGAGATAGTCCAGAACCCTTTTTACGGATTCTGCTTTTCCATCTGGCATCAGGAATAGTAGCATTACGTTGTTCTTTCTAAAGATCATTGTAAGCAAACGCTTTCCAGATTCTCTAACGCCTTTTACAGTATCCATTTCTGTTACTTCATCTTCTGAATATTTGAATTTCATTGCATACTCAAAATCCTCATATGTCCTACACTGTCTATACTCCATTGAGTGAAATCCATTGATATCGTTGTACTTTTTCTTTCGTGGTTTGTAGCCTGTCTTTCTTCTTAAATCAATGTTTTTAATAGATAAGGCACCTTCATCGATATAGTTATAAAGTGTTCTCAAACACACTGGCATTTCATTTTCATGTTCTGCATATATGTGTGTTAAAGGCTGTCCTTTCTTAACAAGTCGAGTCACAAGTTCATCCAATTCTTCCTTCTTTTCATCAGCAAGTCTAACTCCTTGCCGACTCTCCGATCTACGACGAGTTACAGCTGCATCAGCGAATTTCGCACTGTAAATATACTTATCTTTGTTGCAAAGCTTTTTATCCTTACAGTTATTACAAACATACGGAGGCGAATCAAACTTATGGCAAGCAACTGATACATATCTATCGCATACCTTGGTACAATCCACTCCTCTGCAAAGTTTACACTTTGTATTACAGGCTTCTTCATCACAGCCGCATAAATTCTTTACCGTACAATGTCTTACCTTGCTACAATCCTTTCCATTAGGATAATTACCTTTTATGAAAGTTCTGTTTTCTTTAACTTCATGTGCAATAGTAGATGGATGTCTGCGAAGTCTTTTTGCTATTTTTTTGAATGACTCCCCGATGCATATCCCAGTTTCTATTGCTATTCGATCTGACAGGTCCATTTGTCCGCTAGCATTGTAATAATTCATATCTGCTCCTTTCCCAGCAGATAGTAATCGATATAACCAATATATCATGCCTTGGAAAAGGATGTAGAAAAAGTAAACTAGACCTTTTATAGCCATTTTCAGTTGTCAAAGTACGTGTTTAGTTTTTCAATCTAGCTCTTTGATGGTTACAGTGTATATCAATAGGTGGGGTATAAAAATCCCTGCTCTTTTATACTGCTATCCTTCTAAGACAAAAGGCCCAGAATACCTTTTTCTGAGCCTTTCCATCTTGTTGTTTTTAATTATAGGTAAATCTATTATGCAAGGCTTGCAGTTAATGATCCCTGTGCATCATTGTCAATGAGTGCAACCTTTTTGCCTTCTCTGGCTAATCCAATTCCAAGATTAACCGTTACATTTGTTTTCGCACATCTGCCTTTTTGGTTAGTAATCGCAATAACCTTACACATTTTTCCATCCTCTTTGTATCTCATTTTTCATAATTTATTGGCCACATAGTTAAGAACTCTTCTTTTAAAATCATGATATCTCAATAACATATAGCTTTGAACTCTGGATGAAAACAAAAACAGATTACTTTTAACTAATGAAGGTATAAAAAAAATCCGCTAAACCAGCGGATTTTTTTATTGAAATAACAAAATATCTAAACTGAGCACTATCTTTTTCTGCATAAAATCAGTGTCTCCACTACACCATTTGCTACACCATTTTGATATCAAACTACACCATTTTGCGATAATTTACACCATTTTTGTCACTTTATATATCAGTGTTAAAAAGTGCCTCAACCCCAGTAAATACAAGGCTTTGCAGGCTTTTTTCTCTACTATTTTTCATCAACAACCTGAAAAATGAAGAATTTCAGATAATAAGATTCCTCTGCTGCCCACAGAATCGGATGATCTGCAGCCTGTGTCCGAAATTCCACCTGACGCAGTCTCTTATGCGTAGCGCGCGCCGCCTCACGGATGGTCTTTGCCAATAATTCCTGTGTCATAAAATGAGAACAGGAACAGGTTGCCAGATAACCGCCGTCCTTCACAAGCTTCAGCCCTTTCATGTTAATCTCACGGTAGCCCTTGATCGCATTTTTTGTTGCCTGACGAGATTTTGTAAATGCCGGCGGATCCAGAATAACCACATCGTATTTTTCTCCGGCTGCAGCCAGTTTCGGAAGTTCATCCAGTACATTTGCCGCACGGAATGTTACCGTATCACTCAGACTGTTACGTTTTGCATTTTCTGTCGCCTGTTCCACCGCAAATTCAGAAATATCCAAACCGGTCACTTCACTGGCTCCCGCTATTCCGGCATTCAATGCAAAAGTTCCCATATGAGTAAAGCAGTCCAACACACGTTTGCCCTTACACAATTTCTGAATCGCCAGACGATTGTATTTCTGATCCAGGAAAAATCCGGTTTTCTGGCCATTCACTACATCCACCATATAACGAACGCCATTTTCCGTAATTTCCACGTTTGTATCAAATTCTGCTCCAATGAAACCTTTTACCCTGCTCAGACCTTCTTTTTCCCGCTCCTTCGCATCACTACGCTCATAAACACCTCGAATCTGAATGCCATCTTTCTGCAAAATCTGCTTCATCAGATTAGCCAACTGTTCTTTATAACGCTCCATACCAAGAGTCAGACATTCCATGACAAGCACATCTTCGTATTTGTCAATAACAATTCCCGGCAAAAAATCTGCTTCACCAAATACCAAACGGCAGGAAGAAGTATCCACCGTATCCTTTCGATAATTCCATGCATTCTGCAGACGCATCTGAAAAAATGACTCATCAATTTCCTGATTTACATGCCTCGTCAGAAGGCGCACACGAATTTTGGAATTCTGGTTGATATACCCTTTTCCCATCGGATAACCATCAAAATCATGTACGATCACAAGATCACCATTATGAAAACGTCCTGTGATCGTTTCGATCTCATTATTAAAAACCCAGGCTCCGCCTGCTTTAATCGTGCGCCCTTCTCCTTTTTTCAGTGTTACAATTGCCACATTCTCCTGTTTTATCATATTGCTTTCTATACTCCTGTTATTCTATTGCTTACCTTTTATCGCTTATTTTGTAAAGCGGACATTCGCACGAGAAGAAATGATTGCTTCGCAATCGTGTTCGGTGCGTGCAAGAAAGCTGTGCTTTGGATAATTTTCTTCGCGTAAGTGTGCGATAGAAAACTTTCCTGCCCTCTCTCCTCACAGGCAGAGATGTCCATGCTCAATCATATCCTGCTTAAATTTGCATATCATCTCATTCGTCAATGCAAAATTATCCGGGATTTCAAAAATTTCTTCCGGTGTCACCCATTTCGCCATGGCCAGCTCATCTTCCTGAATAATAATATCATCCGCTCCATCCAGCTCGCAGAAAAATCCAAACAGCAGACTCTCGGAATAAGGCCACGGCTGACTTTTGTAGTATCTCAGATTTTTCACATGCAGATGCGTCTCTTCATATACTTCCCGGGCAACAGTTTCCTCAATGGTTTCACCGATTTCCGCAAAACCTGCGATCAACGCATAATGATCTCGAAAACCGTTCTTATACCAGCTCACCAGAATCTTTCCCTCATGCATTACACCCACGATCACACAGGGGCAGATCTTTGGATATTCCATCTGACCACAGACCGGACAACGCATCATCCGTTCCCGCCCATCCGGAATCATCCGGGTTCCGCAGCCACCACAAAACCGATGTGCCGCATACCATCCTGCCAGCTGGGCACCTACAAGTCCTGCATAGCACATATGCTGCGGAGCCGCCCCGCGCAGGTATCGCGTAGTTTCATAATGAAATACAATTTCTTCTTCCGAAAGCAATGTCTGTTCCGCTACAGAATTTTTTCTCTGATTTTCAACAGACCGACAAAGATGCATCAGATTCAATTCTTCCCGTTCTTTGTACTGATGCTGCTGATAGAGGAAAAAACGCTCCTCCCCAACAGCAAACAGATATACAAAACGATCTCCGTTCTGTACCTGCGATTTTATTTCCGCATATCGTGGAAAACAAATGGCATTCTGTACGCCACGCACCAATATTTTTCGTTCCTGCATACAGATCACCCAGTCATCCTTTTCCGGCTGTACATTATGCCACTCATTGTATAAATGCAATGGTGCGATATCCTGTATCATTTCTTTCGTTTACCTGCCTTGTTTTTCTTTTTGTCTGTTCTTATTTTACTTCTGTCTGTTTCTGATCAATATCCAAAGCTTCCTGCCAGAGATTCATCATCATCAATCCACTGCTGCACATGAATCATCCGGTATTCATCCTTAGAATCCCGGATATACACCCGGTCAATACCGGCATTAATGATCATACGCTTGCACATGGAACAACTGTTGGAATTTTTGACATATTCCCCCGTATCCACTTCTTTTCCAACCAGATATAACGTACTTCCGATCATTTTTCCTCTGGAAGCACTGATGATGGCATTCGCCTCTGCATGCACACTGCGGCAAAGTTCATAGCGTTCACCTCTTGGTACATTCATTTTCTGCCGGATACAGATGCCCAGATCAGAACAATTCTTTCTGCCTCTTGGTGCACCTACATAACCAGTAGAAATCACTTCATCATTTTTCACAATAACTGCGCCATAATGTCGACGCAGACAGGTTCCTCTCTGTCCGACAATCTCTGCCAGATCCAGATAATAATTAATTTTATCCCGACGTTCCAACACTTACTCCTCCTTCGTCCCCCTGCTGTTCTTCTGATTCTTCCCCTTCCGGTCTCTTATAGACTTATAGCAAATCACCTGAATACAAGTTCAGGTTTTGGTCATATCTTACAAATAGTTTGCAGCAACTGCATCAATCCCTTGCGGATTCTTCTCAGCCCATTTTTTATAATCCATGCCGGAAGCAGCCACCGTCTGTCCCAGTTCTACCAAAAACTGTGGTATCACCGCTTCTTCCATAGTTCCGATCTCACGACCCATCCGCTCCTCGCCCTGGCGTTCCTCACCATTGGCAAACAGCACAAACGCATTTTTCATCTGATCATCCACACGCTTCACTGCTCCCCGAAAACCGATTACACCGGTCTGATGTGTACCACAGGAAGACGGGCATCCGGAAATATGTATCTGCGGCAGCGCACCATTCGGAATCTCTGCTTTACGAACAGCTTCCACACACGCATGCAGTAATGCCTGGGAATCACGCAGACCCACCTGACAAATGGATGCACCAATACAGCTGACACTTGTCTCAAAAACAGTCTCTGCACTGTCCGGTGTTGCTTTCAGCACTTTTTCAACTTCAGTTCCGGTCAGATTGATAATATATGCAGTTTCATCCGGCGCAAGACGGATCTCCACATCCTCCATATTCCGAATCACATCAGAGAGCGCACACAGTTCTTCTACGTTCGGCTGACCACCGATTGGATGCCAGATAACCGTATACAGAGCCTCGCTTTGCTTCTGTGGTAAAATACGCGCGCCGGAAATTCGGACACCATCGCCTTTTTTCATCACAGGTTCAGTTTTCACACAAATTTTCAGATCTTCTCCGGAAGCCAGCACCTCCTCCAGTTTTTTCTGATATGCTTTCACATAATTTTCTGCACCCCCACAGATTTCCTGCATATAACGGGTTCTTGCTTTTCCACGATTCTCATAATTTCCATATGCCCGGAAAGTCAGCCACATTGCCTTGATGTAATACAAGATCATTTCCGGTTCCACTGCTTCTGCTACCTTTACACCAAATCTCGCATGATTGCCAAGACCACCGGCACTGTACACATCAAACTTCCCTTCTTTTGTTGCCACAAAACCAAGATCACGGTACGTTGCATGCGGAATATTTTTCGGAGAATTAGAAAAACATACCTTTAATTTACGCGGCATTTTTTCTGCATTAATAAATGTCATCAAATATTCTCCAGCTGCTTCTGCCCATGGACGCACATCAAAATACTCATCCGCTTCCACACCGGACAACGGAGAACACATCACATTTCGTGGAAAATCTCCACCGCCACCCATAGTCACAATTCCAACATCCAGTGCATCTTCCATAATCCGGCACAGTTCCTCCTGCTGCAGATCATGAAGCTGGATTGTCTCACAAGTAGTAAAATGTGCTTTTTTCACATTGTACTTGCGAATTGCTTCTGCGATAAATGCCAGTTTTTCCTTCGTCACACGACCAGCCGGCATACGCAGACGCAGCATACTTGCTTTCCCATCTTTCTGAGCATAGCTTCCATATCGTCCGGAATAGCCCTTGTAATCTCCTTTGCTCATCTCACCATTGTAAAACGCTTTTGTTTTTTCCCTAAAATCCGGCATATCAGCCTTCCATGACTGTGCATCTATTTTATTCATAATATTACATTTCCTCGCTTTCATTCATCTTCTCTGTAATCAATCCAATCTGACAGAAAACTGGATAGAGATAACTTGCCCCAAACGTTCCGATTTTCTTTGGCCCGCTGACCACCACACCCTCTGCCTGTTTCTCCAGGACGCGTCTGGCGGATAGCAGGATTGTCGCCTGCGTGATCGACTTTTCTTTGCGATTCACAAACATCTCATGCCCTTTTATAATATAGGTAAACGGTATTCCCTTTACCGTACAAAAATATGTCTGTTCCAGTTCGCATAAGACCTGCCACAGAAACTCTGAGGACAAATTTTCCGGGCAATGTCGTATCTCAGATAAATGCATGTTCCATGCATCCATTGCCTTATTCCCTTTTCCCAAATTCACTGTATCCTTGTTTTTCATATTTGGATATATTCCAGACCATATCTCTGCACTCATAGATTTCTCTTTTCCTTCGACGAATTCTAATTTTCTTTTTATTCTAACATGATTTACAAAGGTTGTAAAATCAGAGATACTAACGCAACAAAAATGCACCAAAGCACATTTTTCTATTTGCTTTGATGCATTTCATCTTAAATCAGATATGATGTTGATGAAGATATTTTTCTCTCGTCGCCATTCCCCCACGAATGTGACGCTCCGATTTGTTAACATCCAGAACCACTCTTGTCTTTACAGCAAGAGCCGGACTGATCTGTCTGAGACGTTCGGTGATGTCTTTATGTACCGTCGACTTACTAATTCCATACTTTTTTGCCGCCTGACGCACCGTTGCATTGTTGTCTATGATATATCGTGCAATTTCCATTGCCCGTTCCTCGATATAACCTTTCACGAAAACTCCCCACATAGTTTGCTTTTTTACAATCTATGCGGGGAGCTTTTGATGTATGTCTGCATTAAAGTTTTCTTAAACAGACTTTTCAACTCTCACATGTGTTCGGCTTGAATTATTTCTTCAGCTCAAAAATCACAATTTTCTCCCGCGGATCATTCCCCGGAAACAAATCTTTGCAATCAATTTCATCTACAAACATCAACTCATCCACTGTCATCATATAAGAAATGTATTCATCTGTCGGATAATAAAAAAACAGTTGCATCTCACGCAGATTTGCATAATAAGAATCAAGAATGCGACCCACTACGCGCTTCAGAAGTTCCAACGAAAATGGATTAAAAAAGTAACATCGGTCTACAGTTTCCGGCACTTTAAATGTTTCAGCATTTGCCTGCACAAAATCCACACGATCTGAAACTACCGAATCCGCTTTGTTTTCCATGGCTCGTCCAAAAATCCGTTCATCATACTCGACACCTATGGAATTACATCTGGTCTGATATGCCAGGAAAAAGTCCACACGACCTTTTCCACAGCCATAGTCAATCACAGTATTTCCCTTGCGGATACAACCGGAATTTGCCAGCCGCTCCAACACACAATACGGTGTCGGTTCATAAGGAAATCTATGTTCATCAGAGTGGGAATCATCCCGCCCCATTGTTCGAATATGTAATAGTTTGTCCCATCTTGTCTCGTTTTTATCTTCTCTCATGAGTTTTTCACCTTTTTTGCTTTGTCGTCTTATTCCACAAAATAAACGAACTCTGAAACTCTAAAAAATCTCCCAGAAACTGCATACCTTCCTGCCATATCTGCTCCGTGAGACTTTCTATTTTCTGAATAGAATTCATTTATCATATCCTGTCTCTTCTTTTAATTTACGAACTGCTGCCTGATCCGGTGTCTCTCCCGAATCAATCAGCCCACATGGAAGTTCTGTCTGCCAGGAACGGATTGAATAACAATACTCTCTTAAGGTAATAATATTTTCCCCATGAAACAGAAGTATACTGACTCTCTCAAGCATATCAAGGTAATCATACGGTCTTACATTTCCATTAACACGCACCTCATCCTATACGACATAAAAACATCCTAATTTTATCTTCTCTGACTTTATTGTCTCAACCGCAAATGCTTTCTTGTTATGCTGAGCTCGCTTCTTACCATCTTTTCCCACGCGTCCATAATCATAAACACAATAAATTACATTCGAATTCTGCTGGATTTCTGCAATCAGATTTCCTTTTCCGATAACATGGTTTGTTGCTGAGTGAACTACCCATTGTCTAAAGCCAATGGGCTTCCTGCTTCGCAGACCTCGTAACCTACTATCTCCACAGGCGTTAATTCGGGCAGTCCCTGCCCTATATTGTTATTTTTATGCTATTTGTCTTAATCCTTCTTCCAGTATATTTTTTGCTGCGTTGATATCCCTGTCATGATTTGTTCCACAGACAGGACATGTCCATTCCCTTACTGATAGATTTTTTGTCTCTGTATTTTGGTATCCACAGACTGAACACAGCTGACTACTGGCATAGAATGTGTCTATTTTGACATATTTCCTGCCATTCCACTTTGCCTTATATTCTAACTGTCTTGTCAGCTCATACCATGATACATCACTTATAGACTTTGCCAAACGGTGATTTTTTACCATGTTTTTTATCTGCAAATCTTCCGAAACTATCACTTGGTTTTCGCTGATAATCTCATGGGACATCTTGTGCAGATAATCTTTTCTGGTATTTGTTATTTTTTCATGGCATAATGCTATCTTTTTCTTTGTTTTGTAGTAATTTTGACTTCTTTTCTCTTTATGGGCTAACTGCCTTTGCAGTTTTATCAGTTTCTTTTCGTATTTTCTGATGATTTTTGGATTTTCGTATTTCTTTCCAGCAGAAGTAATACATAACTCCTTAATACCTAAATCTATTCCTGTATTTTGTTTTATATGTGGCAGTTCCACGTGTTCTGTTTCCACTAAAATTGATACATAATACTTTCCACTCGGAACTTGTGATATCGTTGCCGATTTTATCTGTCCGATAAAATTTCTATGCAGTTTTGCTTTTATTCCTTTTAATTTAGGCAGTTTTACTCTATTGCACCCGAAATCTACTGTTATATTGCCATTCGTAAAATTTGTTGTATATGACTTATGATTATTGTGTTTACTCTTAAACTTCGGATAACCTGCATGTTCCTTAAAAAATTTCTGATATGCAGCATCCATGTTGTAAATCGCATTTGTCAGAGCAAATTTATCCACTTCTTTCAGCCATTCATATTCTTTCTTTAATTGTCTGTTGCAGTAATTGTTACAGTCAGTTTTACTAACTGATTTTCTCTCTTTCTCATATACTTCTTTCCGATATGCCAGTGTCTGATTATATACAAAACGGCAACAGCCAAATGTTTTTGCAATTTGTATTTTCTGCTCATTATTAGGATATATTCTGTATTTATATGCCTTTAACATCCACTGTCACCCTCTTTCTCAACCTTGATTTTCTATATATCTTTTCAGCATTTCTTCCGATACATTTCCTACACTACATGCAAAATATCCATCTGTCCAAAAGTCCACAGACTGTACTGAACGATGTTATCAATTTGTTATCATGATTGTGTTATCAATCAAAAACTCTCATAATATCCCGAAACCGATTAATCACACGATAAATCTCTACATACTCGTTTCCTACCTTGTAGATAATCACATAATCTTCCCATATCGCATATTTATAGTCCGTCCGAAAACTGACTCGCTTTGAAAGATCTGAACCCATTTCCGGAAACATCTGAAGGTTCTCAAATTTACCGTAAATTTCCTTTATAGTCTTTGCTGCATATTCTTCGTTATCTTCAGCAATATAATCCCGGATATTTTTCAAATCCTTTACAACAATCGGATTAATCCGCAATTTTAACATCTTATTCCCCCACAAGTGCTTTCAGTTCTTCCAGATCCAGCCACCCCTCACCATCTTTCACTGCTTCTTCGGCTTCCTGCAGCTTCAGCAGAAGCTTTTTCTCTGCACGACCACGCTCATAGTCTTCAATATCCATAACTACAAAACGTCCTCTGCCATTCTTTGTCAGATATACTGGTTCTCCTTTATGACAGTTCTTCAGAACTTCATTATAATTTCTCAAATCAGACACTGGTAAAATATTTGCCATATTCTTTCAGCTCCTTTCCTTGATAAAGCGGACATTCGCATTCGATTCTCGCTCATGAACACAACCTACTGTGCGGTCCATATTCATATTATATACAAAAAGCTGTAAAATTCAACGTAGATTTTTACAGCTTTTCTATCTCTCTCTATATATTTTTTTACAACCTATTTCAAGTATTCCTTAAAAATGGATTCTAGTTCTTTACTCGAACTCGACAATCACTAGTCAATTTTGTTTAGAGATTATTTGTTGCCGTGTTTGCTTTTCTTTCGATTCTTTGATTTATCCATATTATCCTGCCTATATGGGCTAATGTTATCAGTTTGTTATCGGCATTGATAACACTCGCTCCGTAACTGTGGATAATAGCAATACATTCCGATTCAGATTATATGCGGTTTTGCTTAGGAAATCAACAATAATTAACAACGCTTAATCGACTTTCTCTATCCTTCCACACATATTCCGTTCTATTCTTCATGTGATTTGGAATATTCCTCTTTTTTTACTAATTATTTTGGAACATCGCTTCAATATCCTGCTCAGTCACCTCATAACTATTTCTGCCAATCACTTTTTCACGAGTTATATAATTAACCATATCAAAAATATGTGAAATATCATTTGGCACATCCATATCATTATCTCTATCACCGATGTATTTGACCAAATAATTTTCCAATACATATAATCCGGCAAGTGCATTTATCACATTTTTTAAATTTGCCTTCTTATAATTTTTAATTCTTTCATGTTTTACCATATTATACGGGGTCCACCAATCAGGCGATTTATAATTTGGTTCCTGTTCCCAATTCAAAAAAGGTTGTAATTCTACATCTTTCAGTTTAACTTTCTGGTTCCTAATTGTACTCCAATTTTGTAATATTGTTGGAGTATATCCATGCTCCATATCATTTGCTGCTAAATTTCCCAGTTCTTTACAAATAGTTTTCATAATAACGTCAACTTCAGAACAAATTCCTTGATATTGCTTTATAAATTCATCAGAAAATGACATACTATTTCCCAAATCAGTATGAGAAATTCCATCATACAAATAATTCTCACCTAATTCAAAACTAACATAACGCTCTGTCTCAAGAAAATCTCGTTCTAAAACTAAATAATACTCCCAATGATGTTTACAAAATTCATCTCTATTCATGGCTGTTCTCCTTTAGCAAATAATTTTGTTCTTTAAATATATTGCTTTATTTTCTAACTTCAATATTTCCTCGTTTTTAGTAATATCTTTACACCCTTCAATAATAGCATCACAAAATTGCACTATTTCATCCTGATCCACATCATAACAAGACGATGAATGAAATATTATTTTAGGTATACTCACTGTAAACGAAATAGAAATTCCCTCCGAAACTTGAACGCTAATCGGATCTGTAGATTTTTTATCTTCCGTAATATCTTCAAGGTACTCCAGGGTTTCATCAAGATTATTAACAATATACGAATTGGTAGTCACTGTCTTACTTATAAACTCCGATACCTCTTTCCATTTTTTCTCTTTAATGGATAATTTTATAACATCATTTGCAAAACTCCTATCTGTCCTTAATGAATGTGTATATAAAATTGTCGATTTATAACTTAAAGATGCTATCCAATCAGAAACATCTGGTGAACTCCAATATCGCATCCAACTGTTTGTATATTTCTCGCAAAATAATTCCATGAATTGAATTATTTCTTTTTCTGATTCTATATCTCTACTCCGATATAAAATCAGAAAATAATCCCTGATGAAACGATTCGAATAATATGTAGCATCGCAAATCCCACTCTCAATCATCCACACCAGGCTATTTTCAATTTGTTCCTTTTGCTTACTTTTTTTATATATTATCAGCTTTATTTCAAAAAGAGGCGAAAAGTCATCTTCCAGATATCTCTTTATGCATTGCTCCAAAAAAAGTTCTTTTTTTTCTTCTATTTCTTTACTATCCGTAAAATAATCATCGGTTAACTTAACAACTATTAATTTTACTCCATCAAATATCGATATCTTTTTTTCATATTTTTTTACAAAATCGATGATTTCTACAGCTTCACTTATCCTGTTTAGTTCTAAATATCCGCGTATTACTTCACATACTTTAAAAGATATATTCGTATTTGCATATGCATTTGCAAACAATATCTCAATTCTTTTCTTATGCATTGAAATAAATTTCCACTTCAAATCATAAGGCAAAGATAAAATCTTAAACAATCTTATGACATAATATCTTCTACTATTAACATCATCATATTTGTCTACAAGATATTGCCACATTTCATCAGCCTGTTCTTCATTTTGCTTATAAACACATGTAAGTATGTTCTCTAATTCTTGCAGATGCAAGGTTGTTCTAATTTTTTCATCTTTTATTATTTTAAAGCGTTCAATTGCATATTCATACGTCATAGCAAAGCCACCTTTACGTTTCTTTTGGCAAATTTTTGTATAAATATATTATAGCATAGCTTTTATGTCCATGCTATAACGTACGTTTTCTTTTTATTGTCGCTAAAGCAAAAAATATCCGTATGCCCTTCTATTGTTTCCCAATTTGCTTTCCATCTTACTGTTTTTACTGATAAATTATCTCTTTATCCACAATCTTCCTCGTACACGCTTGTATATTGTTCATTCTTCCTACCCATCCAAAGCGTTGTCTGCCTTTAGCTGTTCTGTGATTCCCTGTGCCTGCTTCATCTGCTCTACAGTCCTTTCAAAGCGATCCTGTGCCTGTTCCTCTATATCTGCCAGATAACTGTTCACCCTGCCGCTCATCATCAGATTCAGATATACCGGTCTGCGGTATTCTTTCAAATACTGCTAATGTCTTTGTCCCCATACTCCAACAAATCTCGGTTTTTCTTCCTCCGGCAAGGTAAGGTTGGGGATAAAGTAATCCCCACATCTTACATAAGTGCCACCCATTTCTTCAAAAATTATTTTTTTCATTTTCTGTTCCACCTTTCTCATCGTTCTCTGTCTTTTGATTTCTTCTTTGTTGTCTGTTTTGGCTGTTGCCTGTTTTCCTGCTGGTAACGGTGCAACTTTTCCCGTATGCCTGCTTTTTTCGACGGTTCTGATGGCTGCTCTTTCTTCTGTTCTGTCTGGTTTTCCCATGCCTGTAGCTCCTCGTTATATTCCCTAACCAGTTTTTCCGATTTCTGATATGTCTTTACAAAAGACTGGACATCTGGATATCCTGCCTGTTTTACAGTCTGCTCCATATCCGTGTGGATACGTTTTTCCTGTTTCTCTGCCTGTTCAATTTTGCCTTCTAAGGATTTCCGTACTTTTCCTTTGAAAAATCCCGTTATCTCGGAAAGCTGTTTTTTCAATGAGGAAATTTCCTACTGCGTGGACTTCATTGCCTGTGACTGCTTCTGAAGTTTCTCCATCAGCTTCCGCATATCATTCCATTCCTGTAAATCAATCTTCGGTACGGGCTTCGACGGCAACTTAAATTTGAAAATCATTTCCTGTAAGAAGTCTTTTGCTCCTCGGATAATCTGCTGAAACATATCCGGCAGCCAACCATGTGCCCGTATAGATTGCAGTGTTTTGTCTGTGATTTTCTCCCTCTTAACTGTTAAAATATCTTCTTCAGAAATACCCTCAACCAACGCCACATCAACTGTCCGATTCCATTCCTGCCTTGCCGCATTATCTGCCCGTATTTCTGCCTCTTTCGGGTTGTTCTTCCCGATTTTCTTCGTTGCCAGATACACACCACCCTGCTGAAATACGGACAGCTTTTCGGATTCTTCTTTCACATGGCTATTGATGATTTCCGTAAACATCTCCTTGACTTCTTTGGTAAAAGCATCGCTCTTAAACCATTCATCTTTCTTTGTAAAAATGTGGCTCTCATAAACTTCCCCTTTGGGAATAATACTGCATCCTACCCGAAGATTTC
>ENA-OOWO01000955-OOWO01000955.1-human-gut-metagenome-genome-assembly--contig:-NODE-955-length-19268-cov-15.508198_pt1 | contig 19268 bp, 19 predicted proteins | sample MGYA00241579_ERZ501327 | MGnify/ENA primary metagenome ERZ501327 (study PRJEB25962, sample SAMEA2042836) | human gut metagenome | biome: human gut; feature: human-associated habitat; material: faeces...
CCCCATACTACGTGATAATTAAAATTTAGGAAACCCCTAGTTATTTTAAATTACCTTTGATTGTAGACCATTTCTACTTCGATATATTCATAATGTCCTCGATGGTCTTGTCTTTCAACAAATTGTCACACGCTTCATTAAGATCTACAAAAATAGAATCAATGGCTTGTTCTACTTTAGAGTCCTTAATGGCTTCTCTTCCATCTTCTCCATTGTGCCAAGTCACATGGATATAATCATTTGAGACAGATTTCGCAATTTCAGACAAAGTAATATCATCTGCTTCTTTATCAAGACGATATCCTCCATCAACACCTGCTTTAGCCTTAATAAGGCCAGCTTCTCTCAATTTGATCATAACACGTCTTACACGTACTGGATGAGTGCAAATATGCTTTGCAAGTTCATCACTAGAAATAAGGTCTTGGTTTTTACCTAAATAGACGAGAGCGTGGACAGCAATACTAAAATCACTAGTCATATGTATCACCTCCATATAAAACTTCTATTTATATTTCCATTTACATAATAATGCCTTTTGTAAATATTTACAAGAATATTTTGTAAAAAAATCACAAATGATACTTTAAAAAACCCTTTTGTAATCAACGCTTTTACAATTTGATTTTTAAATATTGTAAAAGAAAGCATATCATTAGTAGTCATATTCTAAAAGTGATATGATAGGAGTAGATAAAGGAGGAATTGAATATGAAATTTTATCGTTGTGAACATTGTGGTAACGTTATCACTCATTTTGTGGATTCTGGTGTACCAGTAGTTTGTTGTGGTGAACCTATGAGGGAATTAACAGCAAATACAACTGATGCCGCAGTTGAAAAGCATGTTCCTGTAGTGAAAGTAGAAGATAATAAAGTAACAGTATCTGTAGGATCAGTAGAACATCCTATGACTGAAGCACACTACATTACATTAATTGTATTAGAAACTAAGAATGGCACTCAGTTCAAACAGTTAACACCTTCTGACAAGCCTGAAGCAGTATTCTATATTGGTGAAGGTGATGAAGTTGTTGCAGCTTATGATTACTGCAATCTTCATGGTTTATGGAAAGCATAAAAAAAGCAGAAATAAATTCTGCTTTCAGGACTGTTCATTTGAACAGTCTTTTTTAATACTTTAATGCTTCTTCAATATCTTTGATTAAGTCATCTGGGTTTTCTAAGCCAATAGATAAACGAATAAGTGTTGGATCGACACCTGCTTCTTTTAATTGTTCATCTGTCATTTGACGATGTGTATGACTAGCTGGATGTAGGATACAAGTCTTTGCATCAGCTACATGAGTGACGATATTAATAAGCTGTAAGTGATCCATGAAAGTCACTGCTTCCTTCTTATCACCCTTTAAACCAAAGCACATAACACCACATGTACCATGAGGCATATATTTATTTGCTGCTTCATGATATTTATCATCTTCTAGTCCTGGATAGTGGATCCATTCTACTTTTGGATGATTCTTTAAGTATGTAGCGACTTTTAAAGCATTTTCACAATGTACACGCATACGTGCTGGTAATGATTCAATTCCAATATTTAATAAATAACTATTAAATGGTGAAGGAATAGATCCTAAGTCACGCATTAACTGTGCAGTGGCTTTAGTAATATAAGCTGCTTTACCAAATCTCTTTGCATAAGTGATTCCATGATAACTATCATCTGGAGTAGTAAGTCCTGGGAACTTTTCTGCATGACTCATCCAGTCAAAGTTACCACTATCAATAATAGCGCCACCTACACCAGATGCATGACCATCTAAATATTTAGTTGTAGAATGAGTTACAATATCTGCACCCCATTTAATAGGCTGACAATTTGCAGGTGTTGCGAATGTATTGTCCACAATTAAAGGGACACCATGTGCATGGGCAATAGATGCAAACTTTTCAATATCTAATACTTCCATTGTAGGATTAGATAATGTTTCTCCAAACATACACTTAGTATTTTCTTTAAATGCTGCATTGATCTCTTCTACAGATGCATCTTGATTAATAAAAGTCACATCAACACCCATCTTTTTCATAGTCACTGAAAGTAGGTTATAACTACCTCCATAAATATTACCAGAAGCAACAACATGTCCTCCTGCTTCACAAATATTAAAAATCGCAAAGAAGTTAGCTGCCTGTCCTGAACTTGTCAACATACCAGCATAGCCACCTTCCATGCTTGTAAGTTTAGCTGCTACTGCATCATTAGTAGGGTTCTGTAAGCGTGAATAGAAATAACCGTCTTTTTCTAAATCAAATAACATACCCATTTCTTCACTTGAATCATATTTAAAAGTAGTACTTTCATAAATTGGTAACTGTCTTGGTTCTCCATTACCAGGCTTCCAGCCTTCATGGATTGCTTTTGTTTCTAATTCCATATAATCTCCTCCGTTTTTAAACATTATATACCATAAGGGTTGTAGGAAATTAAACTTTTTTTAAAAAATCTTAAGTAATTTTTAATTGTTTTAGGGAATAAGTATATAGAAGGAGGAAAAAAATATGAATGAAGTTAAATTACAAGGTCAGATTACATCTGATCCAGAAGTGAAAGAATCTAGAAATGGAATATTAAGAGGTTCTTTCTTACTTACTACGAAAGGAGGGACAGAAGATAGACCACGTTATGATTATATACGTTGTGTAATCTGGGATGAGAAAGCGCAGTATGTTGTAGACCACTTTGAAAAGGGTCAATCTGTGTCTATTGAAGGAAGTGTCAGAGGACGCTTTTATCCAAATCGTTCAGGAACAACTTCATATGCTATGGAAATTTATCCAGAACATATGGTATGTGAAGACTCTAACTATTCATTCTAGAACATGCATGTATGATGATTGAGTAATGCATGTTCATGCGTGTATAATGTATCTCGAAAGTGAGGGGTACTTGATGAATAGAAAATACTTTTTCTTTGATATTGATGGAACTTTAGCTGTAGGTACACCAGGAGATCAATATATTCCTGAATCTACACAATATGCTTTAAAACAGCTAGAAGCAGAGGGTCATTTTATTGCGATTGCGACAGGTAGAAGTTTTGCCATGGCACATGATTATATGCATGAATTAGGTTTTCATAATATGATCAGTGATGGAGGGAATGGAATTACTATTGATGATCAGTTAAAAGGCATAGAACCATTGGATTATCAATTATGTCTTGATTTAATAGATGAATGTGAGAAGAAGGGTTTGATATGGGCTTTTTCTCCTGACAACAAAACAAGAAGACTTGCACCAGATAATCGTTTTTATGAGTTTACTCATGATATTTATATGAAGACAGAAGTGGTAGAAGGTTTAGATCCACGTGATTATGATCAAATCTATAAGGTATATATTGCCTGCTTCAAGGGTGAAGAAGAGAAACTAGAGTCTTTAAAGAAGTTACCTTGGTGTCGTTTTCATAAGGAATACTTGTTTCTAGAACCAGGAGATAAGAGCAAGGGTATTAAACGTATGGTGGAACATCTTGGTGGTGATATTAAGGATGTTGTCGTATTTGGTGATGAAAAGAATGATTTGTCTATGTTTATTCCAGAGTGGACAAGTATTGCGATGGGTAATGGTATAGATGAATTAAAGAAGAAAGCCACTTATGTGACTACTGATGCCGACAAGGATGGTATCTACAATGCCTGTCTGCATTATGGATGGATCAAGGAAAGATATCTTCTGGCTCTCGATATGGATGGTACACTTCTAAAGTCTGATAAGACAATTTCGCAAAATACAGCAGCTTCTTTGAATGAAGCAAGTAGTAGAGGACAGAGTATCTGTTTATGTACAGGAAGAGGGCTGGCAGAATTAAAAGACTATGAAGGTGAATTAGATTTCTGTGATTATGGAATATTACTGAGTGGATGTTTGATCTATGATTTCAAAAACAACAAACCATTAGAAGTTCATTCTTTTGATACAGATGTATTTACACAGATGATGGATATTGTGAAGAAAGAGGATGTGATGTTGTATTTACTAGATTCGTCGCATTCTATTGCCTCTCAAAAAGATATTAAGAATATGTCTTATTACAATATGGCTATCTATCAATCCATGTTTGAAAGCCGTGCAGAGGCTGTAGAGGATATCTATGAATATGCCAATAAACACAAGAATGAGATTCTTAAGTTCTGTCTATTTAATCCAAGTGTTGAAGCAACAAGCAATCTTTTAGAAAAACTAAAATCATTTCCAGTTAGCTGTGCATGGGTAGAAGAAACATCTATTGAAGTCACACCTTTAGGTATTACTAAAGGTGCAGGACTTGAATCTCTATCATCTTACTTAAATATCCCTATTGAAAATACAATCATGATGGGAGATAGTGGAAATGATATTGAAGCATTCCAAAGTGCTGGTAAAGCAGTTGCGATGGGGAATGCGACAGAAGAAATTAAGAATTTGGCTACTGAAATCACATTAGATAATGATCATGATGGAATAAAGGTAATCGTAGATAAATATCTTTTGTAAGTAGAGATGATTTCGTGTAGAATACCCCTTTGTAGGAGGGGGGAAAATCATGCGTTATAAAAATCATTTATTACTACTACTTACAGCCTTTATCTGGGGCTGTGCCTTTGTAGCACAAAGTGCAGGTATGGATTATGTAGGACCATTTACTTTTACTGCCTTACGTAGTTATTTAGGTGGACTTGTTTTATTACCACTTATTTATTTCTTTGATCATACAATGAACTTCAAGGATAAGAAATTATGGGCAGGTGGAATTGCCTGTGGTATTGTATTAGGTCTAGCAAGTGCCCTGCAGCAGTTTGGTATTCAGTTTACAACTGTAGGTAAAGCAGGATTTATTACAGCACTTTATATTATTGTTGTACCATTCTTTAGCTTATTTTTAGGGAAAAAGTTAAGTCCTAAGATTGGTATCTCTGTTGTTCTAGCAGTGATTGGTCTTTACTTATTATGTATGATAGGATCTCTTTCTTTAGGTAAAGGTGACTTATTAGTATGTGCATGTGCCTGTGTATTCGCATTACATATTCTTGTCATTGATCACTATTCACCTTTAGTAGATGGGGTAAAGATGAGCTGTATTCAGTTCTTCACATGTGCATTATTAAATACTATTCCTATGTTCCTATTTGAAGATGTAACTATGCATAATATCATAGCAGGATGTGCACCTATTCTTTATGCTGGATTATTGTCAAGTGGAGCAGGCTATACATTACAGATTATTGGACAGAAGGGTATGAATCCTACAGTAGCTTCTATTTTGTTGAGTATGGAGTCTGTATTCTCAGTACTTGCAGGATGGGTGATCTTAGGTCAGAGTCTTACAATCAAAGAAGAATTGGGCTGTGTACTTATGTTTATTGCGATTATTATTGCACAGTTACCAGATAAAAAAACCATTCAGAATTAAATTCTGAATGGCTTTTTTTAGTTGAAAGCTTTTTTTCTTAGTATCATATAAGTGATAAGATGTGCTGCTGCAGTAACAACCCATGTTACTGGATATGATAAATAAATAGAATTAAGTGTATGGAAATATTGGAAGATAGTAAGAATCCATAAGACTCTTAGTCCACATGCACCTATTAAAGATACAATCATAGGAATAGTAGAATAACCTAAACCTCTTAATGAACCAACTATGACATCCATCCAGCCACATATGAAATAAGGGACACATATATATAATAATCTTTCATGACCATAGGCAATAGCTTGTACATCTGTTGTATAGATACGAATGAGTTCATCCGCAAAGAAGTAGACAAGATTACCCAAAACAAGTCCTACAACTGTGACTATTCCAATACATAATGCGAGGACTCTATCGACTCTCTTTCTATTATTAATACCATAGTTCTGACTTGTGAAAGTGACACATGCTTGATAGATGGCATTCATAGACTGATAAACAAATCCTTCAAGTGATCCTGCTGCGGCATTACCTGCCATCGCAATAGAACCAAATGAGTTAATAGATGACTGAATCAGGATATTAGAAATAGAGAAGATAGCACCTTGTAATCCTGCAGGTAAACCAATTTTGAATATCTGAATCACTTTATCTTTATGAAACTTTAAAGCATGAATATCTAAATGAATGACAGTACTTGTTTTCATCAAGCAGTTAATAATAAGTATTGAAGAAACAAGTTCTGCCGTAAATGTTGCAAGTGCGACACCAGCTACATCCATCTTGAATATAATAACGAATATTAAGTTTAATATGACATTTACAACACCCGCTACAATAAGGAATATAAGTGGTCTTTTTGTATCACCAATGGCACGTAATATGGCAGCACCAAAGTTATAAAGTGCAACAAAGGGCATACTTACAAAATATATACGTAAATAAGTTGTTGCAAGATTGATAACATCATCAGGTGATCCCATCGCCTCTAGAATTATTCTTGCACATGTCACACCAATAATCGCAAAAATCAAGCCAAAGACAATTGCGAGTAGTATGGCAGAATGTACTGTTTCATGGGTATCTTTGTCTCTTTGTGAGGCAATAAAACGTGCAACTAGCACATTGACCCCAACGGATAAACCAATAAATAAACTTACTAATAGATTGACAACAGAAGATGTAGAACCTACTGCCGCAATAGAACGTGGACCAGCAAACTGTCCTACCACAATAACATCTGCTGCATTAAATAATAACTGCAAAACCCCTGAAAACATTAATGGTATAGAAAATATTAAGATCTTACCAAGTAGTGGACCGTGCGTCATATCCATTTGATATTGATCTTTCTTCATGAAATCCCCTCCTCATGACTATAGTCTAACATATTAAAAATAAAGGTGTTGAGAAGTTTCAAAAAGAGTAAATGAAAGTAACACTTTTTTTTTAGAGAACCATTCGTTATAATTGTTTTGGAAAGAGGGGAGTGAAAAAATGATATTTCACGAAGTTGAATTATCTCATACAAAAGAAATCATGGATTCATATGAAGTGAATCCTATTATTGCGAAATATGTAGAACATAGAGGCTTCACAAAAGAAGATTATGAAGCACTCAACACACCATTCTATTATAACTTTACAGATCTAGAGAATGGTGAAACAGCATTGAATCTCATTAAAGAAGCATGTGCTTCTAAGTCTAAGATTCATATTTGTATCATGAGTACAGAACTACATCATTTATTAGAAAGTGCAATGATTTTCCTAGGTGTCTTGATGGCTAAAGGAAAATCAGCTTTTGAATTCTTTGATGGTCCTCAGGATAATTTTGGTCCTGGTCTTCATATTATCTTAGGTAATCAGTTAGAAGTAAGAGATGGTGACAATGTATATCCATTAGTACCTGGTGGTCACTATAAGGATGAAGATGTTGCACAGAGTTTACTTGTATTACAGCTTATTAATACATTACTTGGTAAAGAAAATCAGTATTTAGCTTCTCTTGCAGGTATTGGTATTCAGGCTGAAGAAGTTCCTCTACGTAACTCTAACCGTTATCATTTAAAGAAGACTTTAGGTTTATTAAATGACTGTCGTTTTGATGCGATTGAGTTTGTTGCTTTAACGCCTAAGACAAGACAGAAAAACAATATGCGTCAAAGAGAATTCAAGAAGACATATAATGAAAGTGTTATGTCTGGTTCTATCACAAATAAGATGGCACATTATCTTAGTTCTTTAAATAATGCGAAGAAGATGGTTAAGTACCTTATTTATGGCTGTCCTGGTACAGGTAAGTTCCGTTCTGTTGCACCTATTGCGGACGAAATCAATGCAGGATACTTTATTAGTGATGAATTCCATGATGATGATCGAGTAAGAGATGTGATTCCATTAGAAATTTCAGACTTATCTAAGACAAATATAGAAGAATACTTACAGGTATTATCACCATTTGGAAATGGGCAGGAAAAGACTCTTATCTCTATTGAAGGTCTAGTCATTCATGAAGCACCTGTAAAAGATTATTTTGATCATATCAAGTTAAGCTTCTTTATTCCTAATGTAGGTGGTATTGATACAATCATCTATAATCCAAACTATAAAATTAAGCAGTTTAAACAGGGCCAGAAAGTAAAGATTGTAGGTACATTAGCTATTAATGACTTTACTAGCCTTATGACAATTAACGCAGTACAAGTAGACATTCTTGATTAGAATGTCTTTTTTACGCACGAATTTGAAAAAAATAAAGAATAAAAACAATTCATGGTATGATAACTGTAAGAGAGTGATACGATGAATTGTTTTTATTAAGAAATAATCCATCTGATACATCAGGTACTCATATCTGGAATTGGGCAGCTACATATATGAAAGATGCTACTCCAGAAAACAAACCATCAACAGATAATACAGACAAAACAGACACAACAAACAAAACTGCAACTACTACTAAGAAAGATCCAGTAAAGACTGGTGATACAACTACATTTGTAGCTTATATCGCAATGTTAGTTGTCGCTGCTTTTGGAATCATTCTTACTAGAAGAAAAAGAGCTTAATACGCACTAAAGCAGGTCAGGGGAACCTGCTTTTTTATACGTTGAGTTCTTAGTAATCAATGCAGTATAATAGTTTCAAAGGGATGTGATATCATGAACAATATTGATTTTAAGAATCTTGTATTGATAATATTTAATCAGACATTAGGAATACTTGCTTATCATAATGATCGTAGTGGATTATATGAGGATTTGTTTTCTTCATATCAATTAGGAAGAGATATAAAGAAAATAGAAAAGAATGAGCCTTTTCCTAAGCCAGAAATATATGTTTCTGCCCTTAAAAGATTCTTTCAAAGTGATACAGATGTATGTATTCAAAAGACAACACAGTTATTAGAACTATTGATGATCAATAAATATATTGATCACATTGAAGGTCCAGATATTCTTACTAAATGTGATAAAAATACTCTAAGTATATATCAAGATTTAATTCTAGATTTATGGCATCATTACTATGATCAATACTCTACAAATCATATTCAACCCTATAGAATACCAGTTGACATGATTAATAAGATTATTGATGAGTACGTGAAGTTTAGATTACCTGTTACTTTAGAGTTCTACCAACAAAGAATAGATGATATCACAGAACTACTACAAACCAATAAAGCGAATGACTTGTTTAAAAACATTAAGACTGAATACATTCATTTCTTTAAGAATGTTTTGGATAATGATTCTTTTTATACTCTATCACAAGAAGAAACAATTACTTTTATGAATACGTTATATTCCATCTCAGATATACTAGATAAAATGCATCATGAGGATGCTTATCGTATTAATCTGGAAGTATTGAACTTCTTAAATCAAATCTATGATGATGACTTTGTCAATGTTTCTGTGAATGATATACGTAGGATACAAGGGTCAATTTATGGGATTATGATTGAAAATTCAGATCAATCAATACAAGGAAATATTAAATTATCTAAAAACAATAATATTGTACGTATTGAAAATCATAACAAACCAATCACGCAAAAAGAAAAAATGGACATGTGTTTAACTGCATTGAAGAATCTTCTTCAAAATGCCCATTTAAAGAAGCTTAACTCAAATCTTGATGAAGAAATCTATATAACAGTATATGAAAATAGATTATTAAGAAAACGTTCTATAAGTGAAGAAGAAATCAATGCCCTTTATGTATTAAGTCGTATATATGCGAATATCGCAACATGTTACTTACAATATATAAAGTATGATCTTTCAACAAGAGAAGATCCTGTTGAGTTATGTGAAGAGTATCATAATAAATCAGGCTATGTGCGTAATCTTATTGTACGTATTACAAAGAAAATGTATGGAGAAAACTCTAATCAGTACAATGAAGCTTTATATTTCTTAGCTGATCATTATCATTCTATAGCTACCTTCTATTTCTATATTCATGAGAATTCAAAGACAATTCTTATTCGTATGGCCTTGTATCATTTTTATACGCATATAGGCTTAAAAGAAAAAGCTCATATGCAGTTAGATCTGATGCCTATTGATCAACATGTAGATAACAATTTTGATATGATCTTTACAAGATATAAGAAAGACTTTGCATATCTTTCTTACACAGAACCAGATTCTTATGAAGCAGTTAAAAACTTGATTAGTGAATATCAAATTTATAAAAAATTTATGTAAAAGACCCGACATTGTCGGGCCTTTTCACGTACATTGGATGCTTTTTCCATCTTGATTAATATAGAATGATGAAATGTTTACTGATGTATCATCTACAACCGCAAGAACTGATATAATTCCATCAAAAATCTTTGCTAACTCATGATTTACATTATCATCTGTCTTAGAGAAATGATTACATGAATTAATATGACTATGCCATATTCCGATAAATTCATAACTTGATTCATTTACTATCTCTGTTGCTTTATCACCATCTAGATGATATGAAACGCTACTTTGATTCATTGATTGAATACTTATTGCTTGCAATCCTATGATACTGATAGGAGTTCTTATTCCTAGAAGAATACCACCTATTTCATAGTTGTTGTGTGAATCATATATAGCTTGATATATTTGAGAGATACATCTATTACTCATCTTCGCTTTCATTCTATTTGATTCTTACAAGATATGAGAAGCCACATTTTTTACAAGGGCATTGTGCAATATCACCTTTGACTAGACGTGGGCCATCAGTCTCCCATCCACATTCTGGACATTTGAAATAATTACTAAATAGCTTTACGCTTGGAATTTTAATTTTTTTCATAGGTTGTTCCTCCTTTTCTATAAGTTAATTGTATATGAATGATGTATTGAACTAGTAACCACAAATCATGATTTTTTGGAAAAATTAGTCAAATTATGAGAATATACCAAATAATATTGTAAAAATTAAAATGATTAGGAATGCACTCATTATGATTTGAGCAACATATACAGCAAGAAAACCACATACGACGACTAAAGAAGAAGATACAACTGTCGCAAAGGGGACTAATAGTCCAAGTGATAACCAAGTATATTCATAACCTGATTTTATATAATAATTTTCTGCATAGGATGCAATGATAGCACCAGTGATACTCCCTACAATAGCCAAAATAATGCGTGCTGTTGTGAGTTCAAAAGATGTACCACATAATTTAAAACAAATGGGAATAAAGTATTTAGCTAGGAATGGACTAAAAATTAATCCACTTAATATGCATACAAGCCATAATTTCCAGCATTGACTGAGTTGATTGATATTAATGTTTTTTAATGGCACTTTACTTTTGATATTTTTTGGCAGTATTTTACTCTTGATGGTTTTTGATGGCACTTTACTTTTGATTGCACACCAGGGACACTTATGATAAGTAGCAGTATATACATGTACTTCAGGATAAAGTTTTTTACATGTTTTCATATTACTCTTCAATAACTTTCCTAAAGCATTCTGCCATTCTCTTGCACTTGGTCTTTTACTAATAGTAGAAGATTTAATGGCAGTAGAAGAAGTATAGTTAAATGCACGATCAAATAAGTCTCTGATATCTTTTGGAAGCATCTTGACATCTGGTGAATCAGATGAAGCTTTTCCTTTAGCGTTGGTTACATAAGGACAATTCCCTCTTAAAATATTGTAGACAACAGGGTTAGTACTTGTAGATGACTGTGAAATATTAAAGCTTGTACAACCAAAAGGATGACAGTTATTCATCAATAAGGTACAGATATGAATAGCTAATGAGAAATCATCTGTTTTCTCATTAAATACACTTCTTGGATCTGCTAAGTTCTTTCCCTGTAATTCAGGAGCTAGCATCTCTGAGATACCAACACTACACTTATAAACCTTACCTGTTTTCTTATTGGTAATGTTGAATGAATCAGTATCTATGATTGTCACATGCCCATGTTCATCAATCATAATATTGTTTGGATTCATATCTCCTATAACCGCATTTGATTGATGTATGATCTTTACCGCTAAAGATAGATTATAGGCAATCGCAATAGAGGTTTTCCATGTATAGTGTGGATAGAGCTGCATACGTTCTCTTTCTCTACTTGCTGCAAAGATATGATGTGTACTCTTTACTCTAGGCATAACATAACCAACAAACTGTCCTTGCTGGTTCAGTAATAGATCCTGAGGCCAGGCAACAGTTAGTACACCATTTACATATGGCTGAACAGGTTGTTCCAACATTGTTTCAATCTTTTCTTTTAGATTTCTACGAGGATTACTATTACCGGCAACAGGATTGAATTTACTATTAAAATATATCTTTGCGACTAGAGAAGGATTACCCACAATATCATAGATTTCGCCTTCACCACCACCGCCTAAGCGTTGATCTAAATCATAAATTTTATGATTTCTTCCATAATAGATCATAGATCTCACCCCTTATCTTTATCGCTCATTTCAACCACATTTGTGAGTTGTTTTTTAATATACTTTCCCACTCTATAAGCTGCATTAAACATATCCTTTACAGCTTCTTTCCCTTCGTTATCAGTCACATCATTCTGTTTATGTGACTCTTCTTTGTCTGACTTCTCATTATCTAGTTTCTCTTTATTTAGCTTTTCCTTATGTTCATAATAATCTGCATATAATATTGCATCTATTTTTTTCTTTCTCTCAAGCGTATCTTCTTCCCATTTCTTACTATCAAATGGAATAGGGAGTTCCATCTTCTTTAATTGATCCACATTCTGGATTACTATAAAGCTGATATCATCTGTTACTATGTTTCTAAAGTCAGGGAAATCTTCACTTTTACCTGCTAGATAATTTTCCCATTCTGATTGTTGTTCTTTTTCCTCTTTCTCAGTTTCAGTAAGTGCTGGTTCTAGGAATGGAAAGAATACTCTATTATTCATCGCAATTGAATCAACGCAAAAGTCTAATACACCATCAGTCATTAAAACACAAGACACAATATTTACACATTTTCCAAACTGCCATCTATCCTCCTCTCTTAATGGAAATACACTGTTTGCTTCTTCTCCTTTATGTCGTTCTGTAATCATTTCATACTTTCCGTTAGAGTAAAGAGCAACAATTCCATCATCTCCAACATGACCAAAATAGAGAGTATTCCCAACATATACAACACCTGTAAGGGTACAATCATATTCTAAGAAGGGAAGTTCATCTTTTTCTGAAGTTTTATTAATTTGTGATAAGCTATAATGAAATGCATGTTTAAGTATAGTGAGTATAGTTTCTTCAGAGAATTCTTCTACTTTATTCTCAATATTAAAAGTAAGACATTCAATAAAGCTTTCTACTGCAACTTTAGAACCAATCTGACTATATTCACAGCTTCCGACACCATCTGATATTGCCGCAATAATAATCTCTTGATCAAGATGTGTCATGCGTTTAGTACAACTGTAATCTTGGCATGGCAGATCTTTCTTAATATGACTTTCTCCCTGCTGGGTAATATTAAATGTATGAATCATAAATATTCACTCCTTTCATCTAGTAAAAGAGATTGCAGAAGTAACAACTGCAATCTCTAAATGTATTACATTCCTCTTACTTCTACTTCTAACTGACAATCTCTAGTAGATGGAAGTGTAGCAGTGCTCTCTCCCCTAGAATGAGAAATTCTACTCATGCTGTTACTTAACCATACAAAAGCACCTACAAAGTTTTCCTTGCTTGCCTTTAAAACTAATCCATCTTCTCTTAGTGTTTTGAGAAGTTCGATATCAGCATCTTCACCGATAGCTACTGGAAAGAAAGTAGTATGATTATCTTTCTGAAAGTCTAATAATCTTTCAAATGCACCGTTGTCTGGATCATTTGCGCCACCATCTGTAAGCATAAAGATCCAAGGGCGATAATAAGGCACATGTTCCTGTTTGTATTGTGCTACACGTGTTTTAATTTCACTCATACCTAAATCAACTGCGGCATGCATAGCTGTCATGCCATCACAATCAATGAATGGGCGATAGAACTCGTAAACAGGACTGAATGGTGCGATAATTTTAGCTTCATCGTCAAATCCAATGATACAGAATTCTACACATCCTTTAGCCTGGTCATCTAATGAATTCACTAAAGTATCTAATCCTCTTTCAATCTGATTTTGTACGCTACGCATTGAAGAAGATGTGTCAACTAGTACGACACATGGGAGATGCATTTCTGTTCTATTGATGATATCTCCATTCATAGCTCCACCACGTGGATATTCTTTCATGTTAAACATATTTATTTCCTCCTTGTATACCTCTTTGGTATGACTTAATTATAGGAAATAGAAGGTATGAAGTAGTAACCAGTTATTGCCAAATTCTGTCCAAAAATGGAAAAAGAACCTCCGAAGAGGTTCTGGTGTTGAGTAAAGATACTTTATAGTTTTAAGAAAGGATGTAATCGTAGATGTCTGATCTAACTGGTTGATCTAGATGATAGTAGATTTCGCATACTGGCACATCGTTAGCCATTGTGGTCTCTTCTATTTTTGAAATATAGACTTCACCTAAATAATAGAATTCTTTTGAAGCAGCATCATCTTTATTTTTTCTAATAAACAAATAGATATTCGTTTTATTTTCTGCTGCTTTCACAAATTTTTCCATACCTGGATTAGTGATTCTAACATTGCTTTTAGACATAGCTACAAAGTTTTGTGCATCGATAAAGTGATCGGCATATTGTTGAGTATCTACAACAGATTCATCTTTATCATAATTAATAAATACTGGAAGAGTATTTGTACGTATATCATAGAAGTATCCACCAATATTTAATGGTACAATATTCTTTTCCCAGTTAAGCAATCGACAAACATCTTCATATGTATACTTAGAGTATAAACAGAAATCGGTATTCTTATATCTATTAGAATACTCTTTTTTATTTTTATCAATTGCATATTCTATGACTTCCATTACTTGATTCTTAAAATCTTCATTATTAAGTAACTTTAAGAACTGTGGTGAAGACTCAAAATTTTCATCTAAGAAGACTGCTTTTTCAAACGTCTTTTTACTTGACCCTGTCATGAAATTCTGAGACAGAATATTTGAAATAGTTTCTATACCTACATCTGGTAATTCAATTTTATAATCATTATTTAAAGTTTCTTTTAAATGAGTGAGAAGATTTGTTCTTTTATTGATGATTAACTTTATAGCCTCTAATTCTTCTACACGCTTCCCAGAAGAAAGTTTAGATGAAATAAACTGAAGATATTTTTCTTCTAAAGTACTAAAGTGAATATGATAGTCTTTTTCATATTTAGATAAGAAGGTATGATAACAACCTAGTGATTTGTTTTGGAACATTAATTGAATATCAATGGCACCATATTGTTCGAATTCTTTTAATCGAGGAATTCTACCTAGTTTTTCTTTTAACTGTTTATAAGAGTCCTTAATAAGTCTTACCTGTGTGAAGTTTGCTGCATCGATAGATTGATAAATTCTCTTTTCTGTAATTTGATCAAACTGAATAGTAGAAGCACCAGGCGTTATAAGCGAACCTTCACATACAAACTGTCTTAATGAGTCCTTGTTGTAATTAGTTTGTCCTGACAAAGCAACAGGGATTAAGAAGTTCTTTTCATAGTTACCAATAAAATCAATAATAACAACATATTCTTTGGAATCATTCTTTCTTAAACCACGTCCTAATTGTTGCACAAATACGATTGCTGATTCAGTAGGTCTTAACATAACAACTTGATTCACTTTAGGAATATCAATACCTTCATTAAAGATATCAACCGTGAATATATAATCTAATGAATTCTCATCATTAGATTCTAAAGAATCAATTGCTTTTTGTCTCATCTCTTCAGAAGAGTCACCAGTTAATGCAATTGTTTTATATCCTCTCATATTAAATAGCTGAGAAAGCTTTTCACATTCATCCTTGCGACTACAGAAGATTAAACCATGAATACGATCACCGCTATAACCATATTCATTGATTTTTTCTATAATATAATCTACTCGTAATTCTGATGTAAGAATATTGAATTCTGATTTATCATCAATTTCGATTCCATCGATAGTCATATCTGTTATTCCATAATAATGGAAAGGACAGAGCAGGTTATATTCCATAGCTTGTATTAATCTAATTTCATAAGCAATATTATGATCAAACATTTCATATATATCAAAGTCATCACTTCTTTCAGGTGTTGCAGACATACCTAATAAAAACTTTGGTTTAAAGTAATCTACAATATCTTGATAAGACTGTGCACCGGCACGATGTACTTCATCTATAATAATGTAATCAAAAGCATCTCTCTCAAACATTTCTCTATATTCTTTTTTATGAATTGTTTGTACAGTGGAGAAGATAAAATCTGAATCAGTTTCTTTTGTGTTTCCAGAGAAAATTCCCATAGATACATTTGGAATTAAATATTTGAAGGAACGCAATGCGGCTTCTGCAATATTTCTTCTATGAACAACAAATAATAATTTTTTTGGTTTAAAGCGTTTTACATCAAATGCAGATAAAAAAGTCTTACCAGTACCAGTTGCTGATATAAGAAGAGCTTTATCTTTATTATTATCTCTTAAATTCTTTAATGATTTTAAAGCTTCTTTCTGCATTTTGTTTGGCTTTATTGTTTTTGAACTTTGTACTGAAGCAGGACGAACGGGTTTTACATAAGTTTCTTTATAACTTTCGATCCATTCGTTTGTTAGAGGTGTAGATAATTCCCATTGAATATCAAATTCATTTGAAACTTGTGAAGCAAGTTCACCGTTTTCGTGAGATGTGAAAAATAAGTCCCATTCCTGATTTGATTCTAACGCTGTTTGAGTTAAGTTTGAGCTGCCTACAATAATGTTACGATGGTCTCCTGTATGGAAAATAAATCCTTTAGGATGGAAACCACAATGTTCTTGTTCAAATATTCTTACTTCTATGTTACTAAAAGAAAGGAGCTGCTTAAACATTTTAGGGGCATTAAAACCTAAATAGGTAGATGTAATAATACGCCCTTTGACACCTTTTTCTTTTAAATTTAATAGTATCTGCTTTAAAACAGCAAGTCCGGATTCACTAATAAATGCAACTGAAAATTCAAAATAGTCACATTCTTTTAATCTTTTAGTTATTTCAAATGCGAGATTCATTCTTCTTTTATAATCATTGAAAAATAATTTAGGTCTTAAATCCTTGTTAGAAGGAAAAGACTTATCAATAAAGCTTGTATGCAATGCTTTGTTTAATTCATCCATATAGAATAACTCCTTTAATACGAAAACTAATACAATTATATCATATGTTTGAAATAAAAAAGAAACCAAACGTGTTAAGCTTGATTTCTTGCAATTAGTTTTTCAATAATTTGTGAGTCAGCTGGTACCCATACAACATCTTCCTGTCCAGGAATAATCCACTTACAATCTTCATGTTCTAGTAATTCATAATGATTATCTGGAATATGACATAAGAAGCAATCCATTTCTAATATGAATGTTGGATAATCATAGTGAACATGCATAAAGAATTCATCTACGATTAAATGTGCGTTCATTTCTTCTTTTAATTCTCTGATAAGTGCATTTTCAGGAGTTTCACCTGGTTCGATTTTTCCGCCAGGAAATTCATACATTCCTTCAAATTCACCATAACCTCTTTTTGCAATCATGATTTTATCATCTTTACAGATAATAGCTGCTACTACATTTATTGTTTTCATTTGATACATCCTTTCATTACGTGTCTATTTTATCACAAATGAATAGAATTTCAAAAATACGGTGTGCTTATTGTATATGGATATTCTTTTGAAAAAACTTATGTAACAATTGTGTTTAATGAAGCAAAATTATAAAAATGATTTGAAATATGATATTAGATCAGTATCTGAAGATTAGTATTGAATAATAAAGGTGCCTTAACTATAATCTTATTGTTCATAAACGTCGATTATATCAATTTACCTAAGAGGTGAATTTTCAATTCTGTTATAAAAACTACAACCTTATTACAACAAATGGACTACAATGTTATTACGGTGTGGGAATGTGAAATCAAAGAAGACTTTGATCACAGAATGAAACTACTTATAGAAGAAATAACACAATGATGGAACACCCTCTAGTAGGATATTCTAATGGTGGATATATGACTATGGGAATGGTTTGGACAACAGAGGAACTAGATTGTTCCTCTTTTTGATATTATGAAACTGCTCATGTTTGTAAGCTATATTGTGATAGAATATGATACATATAAAAGGGGGGAATTAAAATATGTATAAATTAGTCGCATTTGATATGGATGGTACACTTCTTAATAGTGAAAAGAAGATTTCTAATAAAACAGTAGAGGCTATTAATAAGGCAATAGAGGCAGGTAAGACTGTAATACTTAATACAGGAAGATGTCCTGCAGAACTTAAGGAGTATAGAGAAGTGCTGCCAAGACTACGCTATGTGAATTGTGTCAGTGGTGCACTTGTCTATGATTATGAAGAAGAAAGAAGTATCTATGAATCACCATTAAGTGAAGAGGAAGTCAAAACATTGATTCAAATTGGTAAGGAAACTGATGAGATGGTTCATTTAATGGGAATTACATCTGTAGTAGAAAAAGATAAAGTGCCACATATGAATGATTATTATATGGGTGTCTACCAGCCGATGTATGAAGAAGTCACTACTAAAGTAGATAATATTTATGACTATTATGTAGGTAATCCTTATTCAGTACATAAGCTTAACATTTATCATCATTCAAAAGCTGCAAGAGATCATACAAGAAAAGCTATTAAAGAAGCAGGACTTGAATTAGAAATGAAAGATTCAGAAGCAACAGGCTTAGAAATGAATGCGAAAGGTGTAGATAAAGGAACTGGATTAAAACAGTTATGTCATCATTTAGGTATCTCTATTGAAGAGACTATAGTAGTAGGTGATGCAGATAATGATAAGGAAGCATTAGAAACTGCAGGTCTTGCAGTTGCAATGGGTAATGCGAAAGAGAGTATTAAAGAAATCAGTGATGTAATAGTATCTGATAATGATCATGATGGATGTGCTGAGGTTATAGAGAAGTATTTACTGGAGGAGTAAATGCTTCTCTTTTTGCTATATTTGAGCTATAAAGAGCGTTACAGAAATAATACTAAAATTAATTGAAATAAAATTATGCAGCGCAGAAGGGCTAAAAACTCTATTTTGGAATAAATTTTGAATAAAATCCAAAAAAATACTTTACAAACGTCCGGATATTGGGTATTATAGACAGGCAGTCCGCAAGACGGGCTGAGACAGAACATTGAAAACTGAACAGATACACGTCA
>ENA-OOWO01000979-OOWO01000979.1-human-gut-metagenome-genome-assembly--contig:-NODE-979-length-18994-cov-2.306616_pt1 | contig 18994 bp, 13 predicted proteins | sample MGYA00241579_ERZ501327 | MGnify/ENA primary metagenome ERZ501327 (study PRJEB25962, sample SAMEA2042836) | human gut metagenome | biome: human gut; feature: human-associated habitat; material: faeces...
AAAGGTGAAAAAATCACCTGGCCCAAAATCTACGCGGCACTGGTAGCCGGATGCGTGCTGTTTTTTCTGAACTGGTGGCTGCTTGACCTGTCCCTGCCGCACATGATAAGCACCATACTGTACGTTGTAACACTTACCGCAGGTTACCTCGGTCTACTGATGGCGGGATTGTGGATGAGCCGGCTTTACAGGCATAACCTGATGGGGGATGTGTTCAATATCGAAAATGAATCCTTCCAGCAGGAAACCCGGTTGTTGGAGAACGAGTATTCCGTCAACCTGCCTACCAGCTTCCGCTTTCAGGGAAAACAGCATGACGGATGGATCAACGTAGTAAATCCCTTTCGTGCCACCATCGTGCTTGGCACGCCCGGATCGGGCAAGTCGTATGCCGTGGTAAACAATTACATACGCCAGATGATTTCCAAAGGATACAGTTGTTACATCTACGATTACAAGTTCGACGACCTTTCCACCATCGCTTACAACACGTTGTTGAACAACATGGACAAGTACAAGGTCAAGCCCCGGTTCTATGTCATCAATTTCGACGATCCGCGCAGGTCACACCGCTGCAATCCCATCAATCCGAAATTCATGACGGATATCTCCGATGCGTATGAGGCGAGTTATACGATAATGCTCAACCTCAATCGCACCTGGATCGAAAAACAGGGGGACTTCTTCGTGGAGTCTCCGATCATTCTGATTGCAGCAATAATCTGGTATTTAAAGATTTACAAAAACGGCATTTACTGTACGTTTCCCCATGCGGTGGAACTGCTCAACAAACCCTACTCAGACCTGTTCACCATTCTGACCTCTTATCCGGAGCTGGAAAACTACCTTTCCCCCTTCATGGATGCATGGAAGGGAAATGCCCAGGACCAGCTCCAAGGCCAGATAGCCTCGGCTAAAATACCCCTTACGCGCATGATCTCCCCACAACTCTACTGGGTGATGACCGGTAATGATTTTTCATTGGATATCAACAATCCGAAAGAACCCAAACTGCTCTGCGTGGGCAACAATCCGGACAGGCAGAACATTTATTCGGCAGCGCTCGGATTATATAATTCCCGTATCGTCAAGCTTATCAACAAGAAAAAACAGCTTAAATGCGCCGTTATCATTGACGAGCTTCCCACCATCTATTTCCGTGGGCTTGACAACCTGATCGCGACGGCGAGAAGCAACAAGGTGGGCGTGCTTCTGGGTTTTCAGGATTTCAGTCAATTGACACGTGACTACGGAGAAAAAGAATCCAAGGTCATCCAGAACACGGTGGGGAATATTTTCAGCGGACAGGTGATCGGAGAAACCGCAAAAACGCTTTCAGAGCGCTTCGGCAAGGTGCTTCAGCAACGTCAATCCGTATCCATCAACCGTCAGGACGTATCCACCTCTATCAACACACAGCTAGACTCGCTCATTCCCGCATCAAAGATCGCCAACCTCTCACAAGGCACGTTTGTCGGGGCAGTGGCGGATAATTTTGATGAGAGGATAGAGCAGAAAATATTTCATGCCGAAATTGTCGTAGACCATACCAAGATCAGCGCGGAAGAAAAGGCTTATCAGAAAATTCCGGTCATCAACGACTTCAAGGACAGGAACGGTAACGACATCATGATGCAACAGATACAACGCAATTATGACCAAATCAAGGCGGATGCGCAGGCTATTATCAATGAGGAGATGCGTCGCATCAAAAATGACCCTGAACTCCGTAAACGACTGGGTCTGGAAAATGAAAAAGGAGAGAAACCCGACAAATCATGACAAGTGGAGGGGGAATTGAAGAAATTATACCCCGACTGATCGGATTATTGAAAAAGATACCGTATATTTGAAACTTGAAATAGAGAAATAAGGCCGGTCTCGACAATTGGGACCACCATTATCATACATAAGTCGCAAGACGTCTCGAACAGGAATCTGACAAATTCAAAAACACAGAGGCTATTGCGTGAGGCTTATGCTATACCTTATAGCATGAGCCCATGCGGGTTTCTGTGTTGGGCTTTGTCAGAGCCTCTGTTCGAAATAAGCATGGGTTTCATGCTTTTTTAATAAGAGGTATGGCAAAAATTCAAGTTATCATGGCACTCACTCTGGACGGGTTCCTTCCGCATGAAGACGAGATGCTTATGCGATGGGTGAGGGAAAACAAACGGTATGGTTTCCCATGCTGGCAGCGACAGGCCACATTCCACATCTACCCCCATTACGGTTTGATGGACTTGCTGGATGTAAAGGAAAAGCACGACAAGGATTGTATTTATCTGGCAGGAGTGGGAGATGGAGGAAGTGCGGAATATGCCAATGGACTTTTTCGGTATAATCTGGTGGATGAGGCAGTACTTTATCTGCTGCCCCTTTCTTATGGTGGCGGAATCCCCTTGACGGGAGAATTCCGGTCTGCCCGCTGGAAACTTCTTGGCTGCAAAACTTTCTCCAACGGAATCTGTCGGCTTATGTATAAACGAAACGGATGAAGATGCTATCTCAACCCATACCTTTCCATTTTTTTGTATAGAGTCGGACGGCTCATCCCCAACATTTTTGCTGCACGACTGATCTTACCTCCACATTCTTCCAGAATCTTCCTTATTAGTTCTTTCTCTTCTGCTTCTTCCATCAAGCCTTTTTTACATTTTTCGCCTGTCCTACAAATGGTCGCATTAAGATTCAGATCTTTATGGGTTAACAATGGAGATGCCGCCAACAGGACAGCACGTCTTATCCGGTTGTCAAGTTCACGCACATTGCCCGGCCATGGGTAGGAAAGCATGGAGATTTTGGCTTGTTCGGTAAAACCGGAGGTCTCCACACGTATTTCTTCTGAATATTGCTCACGAAAGAAGTCAGCCAGTGGCAATATATCTTCCGGGCATTCGGAGAGAGAGGGCTGGCGTATTTCAAACTCGGCGAGACGGTAGTACAGATCCTCCCGGAAACGTCCCTCCCGTATGGCACGCTCCATATCTTCGTTGGTGGCCGACAATATCCGTACATCGGCTTCAATTTCTTTGCGGCTGCCCACTGGGCAATACACTCTTTCCTGCAATACCCTGAGCAGCAGTGTCTGCATTTCAAGAGGCATGTTTCCGATCTCGTCAAGGAAGAGCGTACCGCCCTTGGCCGTCTCAAAATAGCCGGCAGTATCCTTTTTCGCATCGGTAAACGCCCCCTGCACGTGGCCGAAGAACTCTGATGCGGCAAGTTCCCCCCGGATACAACCACAATTCACCGCCACAAAAGGCTTGTCCTTACGTCCGCTATGCTGTTGGATCAGCTGTGCGACAGATTCTTTTCCGCTACCGTTCGGTCCAAGGATCATGACGGAACAATTCAAAGGGGCCACACGACAAGCTATCCGTTCGGTCTCCCGGACCGCCCCGCTAAGCCTTTTCATTAATGATTTCTTCGGGGGAACGGAAACTGGCAGGCCGATCAATCCCCGTAACAGTGCCATCAGTTGATTCTCGTGGACAGGCTTGGGCAAGTAGTCCTTTGCGCCCAATTTGACGGCACGCACCGCATCTGCAATGGAGGCATGTTCGGTCATCACCACAAAAGGGATATGTAATCCTTGTAACATGCTCCATTCCAGTAAGCTGATGCCATCCCCTTCGGGAAGGCGGACATCCGTCAGTACCAGCGCCACGTTATTCCCCTTGATTTTCCGGCGTGCCGAAGGCTCATCTATAGCAGTCAATACCCCGTAACCGGCTTTCTGTAGCCATCTCTCAAGAATATCGCAAAGAATCAGGTTGTCCTCTACGATCAATAAAGTCTTTTTCATCCCCGTCATTTTTCTTTCTTAATTCATTATTTACTTCGTCTATCAGTAACCGTATCTGTTTCATAATTTTCATCGTGTACTCTCTGACCGTCTCGTTGCTCGAGGTCCTGTCATGCAGGAGCTTCCGATAACCGGACAGCATATCGTTGGCCCCTAACAACTCCCAGACCGGAGCCATCCGATGTGCGATCCTCCGCATGGCTTCCCGATCGTTTTCTCTTAAAGCCTCCTCCAGTTCGGCAATATCTTTTTCCGACTCTTTTGCGACAAGACCGAACATATGACGATGGTCGTCTGTACTTTCCATCAGACGGGAATAGTCGAACGGAGACATGCCTGTACTTCTGCCCTCCGTAACGGAGGAGATAAAGGCCAGCAGTCCTTTTGAAGAGAAAGGTTTGTGTATGCAACCGCAAAAACCGGACTTCATATACACGCCCGAGTCCCCGTCCCCCCGTGCCGTCATGACAGCGACCGGAACGGTACGGGAATTCCCGATATCCGAGTTACGCAGTAATCTCAACAAGCCGAAGCCATCGGTCACGGGCATCTGTATATCTGTCAATACCAAATCATAATCCAAGCTGTCGAGTGCTAGAATGGCTTCTTTTGCATTTTGGCAGGTCGTGCATTCCACCCCGTTGCGCCCGAGCATGTCTTCCGTTATTTTCAGAAGGATGCTGTCATCATCCACTACCAGTACATGTTTGGGAAGTATCGTCGCAGATTGTACCGGAAGCTCCTCTGTTTCCGGTTCTTCTGTCGTTTCCGAAAGGGGAAACGACAGGCGGAATGTTGTACCTTTACCTGGTCGGCTCTCTACTTCAATGCTTCCGTCCAGTACCTTTACAAGAGCTTTCGTGATAAAAAGCCCAAGACCGAAACCTTCCGAGTTTATCTCCTGCGCCGCACGCTCGAACGGACGGAAGACACGTTCCAATGTCTCCTCGTCCATGCCGATACCGGTATCACCGACCTCTACATATAATCTTCCCGCCATATACTCGGTATGGAAACGGATCGTACCCGACAGGGTGAACTTGATGGCGTTTGTCAGCAGATTGTCCAATATTTGTTCCAGTTTGTCTGCGTCTCCTCTCACTGTAATATCGCCGACATTCTTATGCCGGTGCTCGAACAGCAAAGCCCGGCCACCCGCTTTGCGGGCATATTCCTTCGATATGTTGTCAAGCAAGTTGTTTAGACGGAAAGGAACTTCGTTACGGGTATCCTTGGTCTCATTGATCTTATAAACATCCATCAGGTTGTTCACCAGATTCAGTATATGGCGGCAGGAATGGCGGATGTTCTCCAGATAGCCTTCCCGTTTTTTCTTTTCACGGGTTTCCGAGGCCAGTTCCACGCAGTTGTTGATATTACCCAATGGTCCTCGTATATCGTGCGAGATGGTCAGGATGATCTGTTTACGCATACCGAGCAGTTCCTCGTTCTCACGGTTTATCCTTTGGAGCTGTGCCCGCCCTTCCCTTTCTTTCCTGATGTCATGCCGTATGATCAGGAAAGAGATGAATAGCAAGGAGGAAGCAGAGACGATTACCAAGACAAACAGTTTGAAAGAAAAATCTCCGGCTTCCGTGATTTTTTCCTCACGACTGATGAACGCCGCCTGCGCTTGCCCGTCAAGATGGGTAATGAGTATTTGCAACTTCCGGTTCAAGGCCTTATTCTGTATGCGCAGACTGTCGGTATACATGTCTATCCGGCATTCACGTTCCTCTTGCATGGCGATCAGCTTCTCATTCAAATCTTGCAGTCCTTTCGATGGCTCGAAGACCTGTACGCTCCTTTTCCCTCCGAACCAACCGGCAATCCCTTTTTTCTTTTGAGTGACTGTCCGGGTACGAACCGCTTCCCTGATAACAATAGGCAGACGATTTGCGAGCAGGCTGTCCGCTTCCCCCTGTCTGGTAATGGTCTCCATAATGCGGAGTAGATGTATCTCCTTTGCTTCCAATAAATGACATAGGGAGTCTATCTGCTTTGGCAGGACGAACGTGCCACAACTCACTTTCAATATTTGTAACAAGCTGTCCGTTTGCAAGCGTTTTCTGCGATACTCACGAAAATCGGTATCCTCCCAGACAATGACGGACTCTCCATAGGTGGCAAGCTCCGTGATATAGCGATGCGCCGTACTGATGTCATGGCGTATCCTGCGTATCTCCGATGTTTCCGTTTTTATCTCACGCATGCGGCTCCGTTCGTATAACAAGATGGAAACCATGCCGCAAACAGCCATGATCAATATCATATACCCTAAAAGAACCTTATGCTGCAATGAAGCTTTTCTTGCTACCATAAATATTTTCATTTTACGTAAACACTCATTTTAAACCACCAAGGATTTGTAACGGATTCGTCAAGCCGGTGTAATAGTTGTCTATAATTCATTTATAAAATATAGAAGAAGCCCCTGTCTTCTCCGATAACCGGCTTCAGACAAGGGCTTCCATATTGGGATGAATCAATAACGATTTACTTTATGAGACTGGTCTTATTCCGGTTTTATCAGTTGGTTCCACCCGTATGCTGGCGGTTCCAAGTCCGGGTAATGACAGACACCGTTTCAATGTTGATTATAATTAAATAGACAACTCTCATAACGGATAGAATCGAATACATTCCATATCAGGCAAGAGGGAAACCGATTCTTTCCAATTGTGCTTTTCGCTCGTCTGACATGTTCCCCTTGCGGTAATCCCGTCTTTGAATGGTACACCAGCGTCCCAATGCTCCTTCACGGCATCCCGGCCATCGTCCTTGTCGGTTATGAAACAGGCACAATTGTTCGAAGTTACCTTGCCAGATCTGTTCCGCTGACCAAACAAATCCTATTTTATCCAACAGAATCCGGCGATCATAGGATAACTTCCCCAATTTGCGCATTTTTCGCTGTGTATGACACCATCCGCCCAAGTTCCCTTCCGTCGATTTAGGAAAACGGTAAAATGTTCCGACAAAAGACTTCAGTTCCTCGTAGTTCTTCATCCATTCCCCTTGGAGGTCCTGGGTCCAGATAAAACTGATCTTATCCAAAGCCCGGATCCGCTCTTTGCTCAAACGCCCGTTCTTCCGCCTTTCCCGCTGGGTATAGCACCAGGTCGCAAGCGGACCGTCTTCCCTTTTAGGCCAGCGTCCGCAGGTATCAAAGAAGACTTTCAACGCATGGTATTCCCTCATCCATTTGGAGTCGAGCTGATTCCACTCAAAACCGATCGCATCAAGCTGGTCGCACCGTTCCTTGGCAAGACGGCCTCGTTTGTAGGCAATACGTTGCGTGTTGCACCAAAGCCCCAGTTTCCCTTCCGTCACCGAAGGCCAGTCGTTCTCTTCCCGGTGGAACTCGACCAGCCGCTCGTACATAATCTGCCACGGTTCCAGCTCGGCCAGGATCTCTTCGATGCGGAGCCGGATATCCGACAAATAGCCGGTGGCGAGGAACGAGGTTGTTCCTTCAAATCCGTAGGGCGATGGAAGATAAGAGAGTCGCTCCCAGTGGCACGCCATCACGTCGTAGACCGATTTACCCGACAGGTTATTCACGAAATCCAAGACGACCGGCTGTTTCCCGCTTCCGGCATCCAGACAGCGCCCCAGCTGTTGCAGGGTGACAATGTAAGATTCGGTGCGCCGCAGGAACAAGACGGCATCCACTCCCTCGACATGCAATCCTTCGATCAGCATATTGACGGAAAAGAGTACGTGTAACCGGTCCGACTCTTCTCGGAAAGCGGCCAGCAGCCGCTGATTCTCCTGCTCGCTTTGCGCATGATGGATTTCAAATGGCGTAATCGATCGGCCTGCCTGCGTGAGCCAGTCACACACTTCCGGCACCATCTGTCTGAGATCGGCCAGGTCACGACAGAAGACCAGCAGCTTGCGTACGCTTTCAGGCAGGAACTTCCGGATCACCGACGACGCACCCAAGGCACCTTTGAAATCGACCCGTGCCAGGTCCAGTTTCTTTTGGATGCGCTCTCTCCGGCGGGCTGAACAACCGCTTCGATCCAAATTTCTTTGGATCCGATCCAATTCATTATCCAATCCGAAGGCGCTTTGCACCAGCTTCGGAACCGGCAGGATGTGATAATACCATGCCTGCGGCAAGGTGAGTTCATAAAAGAGGTTCCCTTCAAAATAGAGATCGACCGTATCAACCATCCCTTCCGGTCGGACAGGGGTGGCTGATGTACCCAGCACACGGGCTGACGGGTTGGAATCTATCACCTGTCGCAAGGCACCGCCCCAGATCTCCGCTCCGAAATGGTGAAACTCGTCGATCAGGATATGACCGGCTTTCAGCAATTCGCAAGATCCCCGGTGATAAATCAGCGACTGGAAGGTCTGATAGCGGATATTGGGAGATTGAAATCCTACGGCCTTTTGGATCTCGTCCAGAATTGTCACATTTGGAGCAAACACCAAGATTTTTTCCGCCGCATGATCTGCAATATAGCGGGCTAACAGATACGACTTCCCCGTCCCGGTTGCCTGTACTACGGCACCGATACGATGTCGTTCAAAGCCTTTACGGATCGCTCGGTAGGCTGCTTCATTGTGTGGGTAAAGCTCGATATGTTTTCTGCCGGAAAGGCTTCGTATGTAGCTCTCATCCGAAACAGCTAGTCCGTGCAGTTCAAAGGAGAGTGCTTCCGGCTGGAATCCACCATGCGCCACAATACGGAAATAAGGATTGCCTCGCCCTCGGCTTAGAGAGGAAAACTCGGCATAATAGCGTTCGGCATCTGTCCGGCTTAGTGGCTGCTCATTCCAAACTTCCTTGACGATAGCGTGCACCATCCCCGGTTTGAATCCGAGCCACAAGACCCCGTCAGATTCCATGACTTCGTAATGGAGACGGCGATAGTAAGTCGCTAATGGGAGAGACATGATGTCTTTATCTTTTTATATCGGTTGTTTTGCCAAAAAATGCTCCGGAAGCCTCGCCTATACTTTCTTTTATTTTAATAGACATTGTATCGAATAAGGTTTTAGGGCACCGATAATCAATACCCCTGTTTCTTATTCTGTATAAACTCTAATATTTAAAAATAACGATAGGCATTATATTTCGTTACAAATACCCATCATTACTTCAAATAGTATTCTGGAATTAATTTGTTGTACTACCTCCTGCTCCTCCATTATGTTCCCTGTTGTATGTAAAAACTTCTACCGTAATTGTGCCATATTGTATTCCACTAGCCGAATGGTTACGCGAAGCTACTGTAACTTTGGTGGTTTTCTGCTTTCCTCTGATAGCAAGAGCTGTCCCTATCGGTAATGTGACATTTAAAGGATATGTAGCTGAAATAGTTTTATAAGTCGGACCAACAATGGAGGCAACACGTTCAATCAGAAGAGCTTCCAACGAATTTGCCCCTTTTACCTGATATTCACCACCTACTTTATAAGAATAAACAGATTCCTTTGCTTGAATATCATTGGATCCATTCAGATTATCCCATGACGATGGTTCAAAAGAAAGAGATTCAGAACTTGTAGAATAAGAGATTTTCAAAGGGAAGAATAAACCGAAAGTTCCAAATTCTGTAGTGGAAATAATTACGTTCCCGTTTTCTACACGGTGTTCCACGGGTTCCCATGTTCCATTGATATAACGTTTAGCTTCAACAGATTCCGTAATTGTTTCATCTACTTCAAAAGAAATATCAAACGGTTTAGTCAATGTGATATCTGAGTTACTGCATGCCACATTCGCTCCAATCAGCATTTTACTGTCAGATTCACGCGATGAGCGTGTAATTAAAGAAGATGTTTCCGCATAAATGGGAGAAAGAGAGACTGTTGTATTTTCTGGTACTGTCTTATCCGCAAAATCCACTGCTATTAGAATTTCTGCTTTATCGTTACCCGCCAAGGCTTCGCTCTTTACAGATCCCGTTCCACCCTCATCTGCTGTCACATTTATATTCTCTAGGGTTTCTTTATTTAAGGAAACACTCCATACTAAGTTTTGAGTATGGTTACTTTTCTCGACCGTTATGGAACTTTCAGAAGCGATCATCCCTTTTGCTGATGCTTTTATTGTGTAAGTACCAGCTACGACGTTGGTAATCTGATAGACCCCTTCCGTATTTGTGGTTACAGATTTATCTCCCAAAGTAATAATTGCATCACTAATCGCTTGGCCTTGTATGTTCGTAATGACACCGGACAAGGTATTAGGTTGAACCTCTACGGTTGGGGGAGTTACAGAACTGTAATCCGGATCATCCTTATTGCATGCTGTCAATACAAAACTTAGAGTTAAAGCGACTCCAATAAAAAAAATGTTTGTTTTCATATTTTAATACCGTTAAAATTAATATATTTTTTATCTATGCTTTAAAATAAATTTATAAGGAAGCCAAGCCCTGCTGAAGGATATTTTCCATCTTGTATAGAGGCTTGTATAAGAAAATGCTCCCACAGCAGACAATCCACACCGGCATTTATTTCATCACCTGTCCACTCAACAATCGCTCGCAAATTAGAAGCAAAATAGGGGTGATAGGTGATGCCTCCTACAACTCCATTCCATTTACGGCTGCCTTCAAATTTAAAATGTCGATAGACTATATTGAATCCAAGCGAACCGGCTTTAAATTGCACATGTTTGGTCACTGCGATATAATAATTTCGAAAAAAACCGCTTGCGGTCTTTTCTTTCAGACTAAAGTGAGAATTAATAAAGTCATTTGCTCCTAAAGCAATTGCCGGCCACCAAATTCCTTCCCTTAGTGGATTAACTTTCAATGAGAAATAACGATCTTTTTGATTATACTTCAATCGGTTCTCCTGATTGGGACGTTTATAGAAAGTAGTAGTATAACCAAGTTCAATCCACCCAAACGGAGTAATAGACAAATAACAGTCAAACGTATGATAAGGATCCTTTTCATGCTCAAAACTCATAGTTGGAGTAAAACGTTTATGCAAGAAATGACCTCCGATTCGAATATCCCCCTCTTTGTCCATCTCGGCTGAAGGAACATGGATTAATCCACTCATACCCGTATATTGCTGGGCAGATATTGTAAACAGCAAACACAAAAGAGATAACAGTAGAAACAATCTCCTCATGGTCAATCCCCCTTTTTACTTTTTTCTTGATATAAATATAAGAAATCATCTTTCATTGTATCCGATCCCCACGGAAGCATATCTCGGTCAAACCAACCATCCCGCTCATTTTGTTCCGGATCTGTAAAGTATTGGCGATTTGCATAATAATCCGTTTCTATATTATACGTTAACCGAAAATTCGATGTCGGACGGAAATTAATCCTCCGTCGTGTACGCTTATAAGGTGGTAAAGCTATGACAATCTTAAATCCAGCATTTTTTTTGCAAATATCGCTGTATGAGGCAAACACCCCCACGCTCGTATGTTTAAAATGACGAAAAGCATCACCGGTCACTCCATAGTCACCATAGATAAAACGTCCCGCTTTTATTCGGATTTGCGAGTTCCATTTTCCGAGCCAAAACTCCGGTCCTGCTAAGAATGTCAACCGTTTCATAGTACTGGCATCCCAACCCGTAGCCAAAGAGCAATAACCGGTAAGCCCCACTTGTCCGGAGAAAGCCAACCAAGGATTTGCAATAAACATACCTTTGGCATCCAAGCCATAACGTGACGTACTAAACAAACCACCCGACAATTTTACCCGTAAGCGGGTTCCTACTGGAAATTGTTTGGCCAAAACAGCCATGTTCAAGCGGACATTATTCGAGAAACTTTCACCAAATTGATTAACGACAGGTATCAAAACTTGAGCCGAAGTTTCCCATCGGTTTCCCATATTCCATTTTACACCAGGAGTCAAATGAATTAGCAGGTCATAAACTCTTCCGTTATGAAAGATGTCCCGATAATTAAAATCAACCCCCATAAAGAAGTCCACTTGTCCAGCACGCATTTGGGCTAAAATTTCATTGCCGGATAGGAGATGAATGATAGAAATCAAAAATAGCCTAATACATATCCTCACCTAGTTTTTCTCCTTCCTCTTTAAAATCAAGTACTTCATATTTCGAATGCTGGCTCTTGAATTCCGGAACCATCTCTTTCATTCGCTGCACAATTTGCATATCATCTTCTTCCAAACTGGCACGAATCAGCAAGTCTATTTGCCAACAAACTTCGGCATATTCATATTTTCGTACTTGTGCGATTTTGATTTTAGGATGGAAAGTGGGCTTCGTAATCTCAGACTTGTTCAAGACCTCCTCATACAACTTTTCTCCATCACGCAATCCCGTAAACTTTATTTCTATATCCTTGGCTCCGCTCAGTTGTATCATCCGTTTAGCCAAATCCACGATCTTTACCGGCTTCCCCATATCAAACACAAAAATTTCACCGCCATGCCCCATTGTCCCGGCTTCCAATACTAACTTGCAAGCCTCAGGAATCAACATGAAAAAACGAATAATGTTTGGATGGGTAACTGTTACAGGACCACCCTGTTTTATCTGTTCCTTAAACAAAGGGATAACAGACCCATTACTACCCAATACATTACCAAAACGAGTCGTTACAAATTGGGTTATACCGTTTACTTTGCCATCCTTTATTGCCTTATCCAAACTTTGTGTATAAATTTCGCAAATACGCTTAGAGCACCCCATTACATTGGTAGGATTCACCGCTTTGTCAGTCGAAACCATGACAAACTTCTTGGCTTTATACTTGACTGCCATATCAGCAATGATACGAGTTCCGTCCACATTGTTTCGAATGCTTTCTCCCGGATTATCCTCCATCATGGGTACATGCTTATATGCCGCTGCATGAAATACATAATCTGGACGATATTCTTGAAATATTTCTTCCATCCGTTCCTTTATACAGATATCGCTCACGATCGTTTCCGCTTCTATATCATTAAACATCCGAGCCATCATCAAACGAATATCATGTAGCGGTGTTTCAGCCTGATCAATCAAAATAAGTCGTTTGGGACGAAAACGGGCAACCTGCCTGACTATTTCGCTACCAATACTACCGGCTGCACCCGTTATCAGCACAGACTGCTGGGTAAGTTGCTCTTCTACCGCTTTTAAATCAATCTCTATCTTTTCACGTGGCAATAGATCCTCAACGTTTACCTCATGCAAATGGGCATAGCTTAAATCATTTTTTCCATCCCATTCTTGGGCTGCCGGTATCATCAGGATCTTTATACCGGCAGAGATAAGGCGGTTGACCATTTCATCGTTTTGACGCAACGCTTCATTTTTTAATGGGGATACAAGTAATACATTTGAATAATGCGCATGCATCACATCCGCCAATTGCTCATCATTCGGATAAACCCGTACCCTCATCAGTCGCTTGTCTTGAATATCAGAGTAATCAGATACAAACCCAGCAAGTATATAGGGCGAATTTTCTTGAGTATAGAGACTTTTTGCCAAGGCCACTCCTCCTTGCTTAACTCCATAAATGAATACACGTGTCGCTTTGCTACGTTGCAGGGAGTTATCATACAAATTCTTAACCCATATCCGAACGCTCCACATAAGGCACATAGCTAACAGAACCCCTATCACCAATTGGTTAAAAGAAACGTGAACAAGAAAACCATAGTGATGGCCTACCCATTCAACAAGCAAAGAGAACAATAGTCCTGTCAAACAGGCTGATGCCACTTGAAACAAATCTTGAAACGAAGAGAAGCGGATTACCCCTGAATAAGTATGAAATAAACGAAAACCAACGAGAAAACAAATAAGAAACAGACTTATCGTTTTTAATAGAGGATATATAACAGCAAGCGTTTGAGATCCTCCGTTTGCTATTGTATATATCAATAACAACGAGCCTGCCACAATAAGACTGTCGATTATCAAAATACTCCAATATGGCAACGCACGTTTGGTAAAATACCAAGAAACTGCTTTATTTAAAGGATTAGACATACAAATTATTTTATATTCGGTTGAAGTTCATATTATCAATCAGATTTTCATAATTTCGACCATTCGATCATTAACCTTAGAGACCTCGAATTTTTCTTTACATAGCGCAAAACTCGCTTGTCCCATAATCTCAATCTGTTGTGGATTTCGAATGAAATGCTCCATTGCCTCAGCCACCGCTTCCGCATCTTTTGCCGGAACCAAATAACCGTTTTCACCATTCATCACGGTTTCCCGGCAGCCTTGTGTGTCGGTGGTTATGATAGGGCGTCCCATTGCCATCGCCTCCAACACGGAGCGAGGGGTTCCCTCTCGATAAGAGGGAAGAACAAATACCGAGCACTGGGTATAATATCGTATCACATTTTCCGTTTCGCCTAATAATTCCACAAATCCTTTCTCTATATAAGGTTTGATTTCCTCCTCTTTGATGCCGTCTTGCATGTCAGTCACGATATTCCCTAACAACATAAAGCGAACTTGTGGATGGCGTTGTTTGACAATTTTTGCTGCTTTCAGATATTCCATGACACCTTTGCTATACAATAATCGTCCCAGCATAAAGAATGTAATCGTATCCGGAAAAGGTACAAGGTGGAACTTTTGCATATTTACCCCTGATCCATTCACCGTATGGCATTGAACAGCTTTTACTAATCGATGAGCAACAAACTCTTTTCTGTCATCAGGATTTTGGAAAACAACCGCATCGGCACAGAAGAGTCCGATTCTGTAAAGCATAAACGATACTTGTTTAAGCAAGCGCGCTTTCCTGCTCTTGGAAATGAATAGAAACCCCGCGCCGGTAATCATTGAGTTAACACAATGGACACCGGCAAGCCTTGCTGCAATTGCCCCATAGATGACAGGCTTAATAGTATAGCCGAGAGAACAAACCGGTTTTTCTTTACGTATCAATGTATAAAGCCGAAAAAGATACACCAAGTCTGCCAAAGGGTTGACCCCATTCTTGTTCATGGGGATCTCAACAAATCGAGCTCCCAACGCTTCAATCTTGTCCACATGTTCCCGATTCGGTCCGGTTACCAGTACCTCATATCCTTTTTCCCGGATTTGTTCTATCAACTCTCCACGAAAATTATAAGCCGTACGATTTTTGGGCGAGATAAGTATAAATTTTCTCATGCCAGAATATATCTTTTCAAATTCTCATAGATTACACCAAACATTCTTGCAGAATTACCATTGCTTACAAATGAATTGTGCGGACTCACCGCCACATTCTTCATTTTCCATAATGGTGAATCTTCAGCCAAAGGCTCTTGTTCAAATACATCCAAAGCCGCATATAGATCCTGACGTTCCGCAAGCACTTCGATAAGAGCCGCTTCATCCACAATAGGGCCACGGGCTATATTTATAAGGATTGCATTGGATTTCAAATGCATAAGGATCTTCCGGTCTATCAGATGAAAGGTTTCTGCCGTTAATGGCGCAGTAATCACCACACTGTCATATTCGCCTATAAGCCGTGATAATTCCGATATGAGATGCATCTCCTGAAAATAACAAACCGGATTTGTATGTATATCAAATCCGATAACCGTTGCCCCAAACACATTAAAACGTTTGGCAACTTCTTGCCCCGCATTACCGGCTCCGATGATGGCTACTTTAGTTCCTGCTATTTCTCGTAATGTCCTACATTTATTCCATTTCCCTTTTCCCTGCATTGATGCGAAGTGGGCTGCATTCTTATACTGTTCCAATATCCGCAGAACGGCCCACTCTGCCATGGGCACACTATAAACCCCACGGGCATTATAGAGCGTAATCTTTTTTTTCAAGATCTTATCTACAGGTACACGGTCTAATCCTGCACTGGTCAATTGTATCAATTTTAAATTCTCAAATGCATCAATGTCATGATATAAGAAAAGCCCATTACAGACTGTGGCATCAATGGCTGAAGGCTCAATAGGTAATTCATTGGCTTCTTGTTGCATGAAATAGGTAGTATATCCCAATGATTGAAGCTGGTGGAATTGTTCCTCGGTATAAGGGAAGCATCCTGTCAGAAGTAAACGTTTGCTCATTTGCGATTGACTATTTTATAAACAGATTGAATCACATCGTTTCGGTTGGTGGAAAAATAAGTACAAGCTCTTTCTGCCTCTTTTTCTAACTGACGTATCTCTGCGATACTTTTATTAAAGGTTGTACGAATTTCATGGATATCCGTTATTTTCTCAGAATTACAGAAACTTCGTCCGAGAATCACCATAGACGATCCAAGACGATAGTGTTCCTTTAACACAGCAGCTCCGGGAAGTGCGCCTCCTTCCAGTTTGGCTATGCCGCCAAACCCAAACGGTATTCCCTTTTTCTTAATCTTCGCACTTAACTGATCCACCGTACCATCAGCCAAAAGCTCGAACATGAATTTCATGCCCAAGGCAAGGTGAAGGTCATTCAGTCCGATATGCACCATATCAATGCCATCCAGCTCCAATATTTTATCAAGTTGCAAAACACTTTCCGCCGTTTCTACCAACAGACAGGTTTTTGCCCTACCATCCACAAAGCTCAAAAATTGGATCACCTCATTGACTGTTTTAAAATAGGGGAGCATTACAATATCCGCTCCGGCAGCAATCGTAGCATCAATTTCATCTTTTGAAGATGGATAGTCCTCTATCTCGTCATGGATAGGATTGACACGAACAAGAACCTTTGCCTTATCGACACAGTTTTTAATTGTCACAATGTCCTCAAACGAGTGATGGTTCTGAACTGTGTCTAACCCTTTTTGGCGGATGTCCTTTCCGATAAATTCCATATCTACAAAAATCCAGTCCACTCCTGCCTGTTCTGCTATTCGAGCGATTTCCGGACGATTTGTGATATACATTAAGTTCAACATAGCTCTATGTTTTTTTATTTCTTTACTCCGGTTTCTCCGATATTTTCATTATTGGCGTTTGTCACCACCTTGAATAGGGTCATGAAGAATATTTTCAGATCCAATCCCAATGAAAAATGTTGTGCATACCATACATTCAGTTCTATCCGTTCAGGCCAAGGAACCTCTTTCCTGCCATTCACTTGTGCCCAACCGGTTACACCCGGAAGCACGTCAAACATGTGTTTTTGATGTGCAGTATATTGCTCAAAAGGCCATGGATGATAAGTTAGAGCCGGACGAGGTCCGATCATTGACATTTCGCCTTTCAGTATATTGACTAACTGCGGCAATTCATCAATGCTCGTGGCGCGGATAAACCGCCCCACCTTGGTGATCCGTGCATCCCCCTTATAGGAATACACGCCTGTCCCTTGTCTTTCCGCACCCACCACCATGGAACGGAATTTGTAGATCATGAAAGGCTTACCCTTGAGTCCCAGTCGTTCCTGTTTGAAGATGACAGGTCCTTGGCTCTCCAGCTTGATGGCTATTGCTGTAAGCAACAATACGGGTAACAATACAACAATAGCTGCTATTGCTACAACTATGTCACAACAGCGTTTAAAATGTGTATAAAACATAAATGGCAAAATAGATTTATTCCACAAAATTTTTAATCATCCGGAATTTTCCGCTTTTTTCTCTTGGGATACTATCCACATGCTTAATAACCAAACGAGTTGTTACACCAAACTTGTGAATAAATTCTTTCTTAATTAATTCATCATAGCTTGGACTATACGCTTGCTTATCAATTTCAAGCAACAAAACGACTTCACCTAGCTGCTCTTGAACAAATTGCGCACGTATCACGGCATTAGGGATATATTTCAGCATGTTGGATACATTTCCCGCATTGATTTTTGCACCCTCAGCAGTATAGAGAAAATCAAGCCTACGGCCTTGAATAGAATAAACTATCGGTGATATAGGGTCAGAAAAACACTCCTTATCCCATTCCATTGTATCACCAATGCGATAACGAATCAAAGGAGTCCCATGTGTGGTAAAACTAGTAACAAGAATTTCATTTGTTTCCTCAACGTGCTCAAATACTCCGGTAGCAAGCTCCATGCGTAAATTTCTATCAGGCCATTCTGTTACAAATGGAGCCCCTTCGCTAGATGCATACTGATCATAAACTTTACAATGGAAAACCCGCTCAAGTAATGCTCGTCCTTCGGCTGTCAGAGTCTCTGAAGTTGGGAATATCGCAACAGGAGTAAATGCTAAAGGTATATGATGCCGTTCAATATAATTGGCAATATCACACATGGAGGTGAAAAAACCATCTATAGCTTGCGGACGAAAGTGGTTTAAACTCTCCACATAATAAGATAAATTACGTTCTGTAATATGAAAAGATGAGTAAATCATCTGTTTACAGGCTCGATTATATCTCCAATACACATTTTTGTGTTGCATAGGGGGGACAATATGTTTTCCATTAAATGTTGCACGTCTCATTTTTAGATGGATAAATCCAACTCGTTCTTTAAAATGATCAAGCATAGCCATTCGACGCATATAATCAGAATGAGTCATAACCACTTCCAGACTTTTCCCCGTGGTGCCTCCTGTATGGCTGACAACAATCGGTTCCCCTGTATGTGTAACAACTTGATTGATATTGTTCCGAAGCATCTCCTTATCGACAATTGGTAATTTCTTCAAAGCGTCTAAAGAATTAATTTTATCGATTTCAATACCTTTGTACAACTTGGCATAAAACCTACTGTTTTTGACCGCAAAACGTAAGAATTTACGAAGTTCTTCTATTTGAAAATTTTGTTTATTTACAAGTTCTAATTTATCAAAAGTTCTTAGAAATTCAAGATAACGATAATACTCATCTCCATATCGGCTTTTTTTATTTAAATATCCTTTAAAAGATACCAATATATTTTGGAGGAATATCGGTGAATGATCATAAATACATTGCGATAGGCTCATACTGTAAACTATTTAATAAATTATTCAAACCCTTTCCAGCCTCTATATTTTTTAGGTAAATTCTTTAGTGCTATATACGGATTATAATTAAGAAATTTACCAAGATCCATTGAATCAATCTGAGTTTTTTCTTCCTTTGTCAATTCAATATCAAGAATATTTATATTTTCAGCAAGATGTTTAGGGTTATCAGTCTTGGGTATTATTGAAATCCCCTGGTCTAACATCCATTTGCACACAATTTGAACTGGGCTTTTACCTCTTTTTTCTGCCATAGATATTATGTTTTCATTTTCAATAATCTCTTTTCTTGGTTCCCATGAACGCCAATGAGCAAAAGTAGACATGGCTTCAGG
>ENA-OOWO01000992-OOWO01000992.1-human-gut-metagenome-genome-assembly--contig:-NODE-992-length-18813-cov-5.199595_pt1 | contig 18813 bp, 13 predicted proteins | sample MGYA00241579_ERZ501327 | MGnify/ENA primary metagenome ERZ501327 (study PRJEB25962, sample SAMEA2042836) | human gut metagenome | biome: human gut; feature: human-associated habitat; material: faeces...
AGGCTGCCCCGGAGAACGGAGCAGCCCTTCTGGTTTATGATGAAGAGAAGAAAATGAAGGAGAATAGCTTATTATTTGGCGGCTTTTTCGCCCTCCGGGAAGATGATCTTATTCACAAAGAAGAAGATGACCATGGAGATGCCGCCGTTGAGCACGGTGGTGCCGATGTTGTAAATAAAGTCCGGTACCAGCAGCCCGGCCACTGCCACCCAGATGCAGTTGATGGAGTTGACGATGCAGGTGATGACGCAGAAGGCCAGCACATACCAGCCGATCTGTTTTGCCAGATTGCCCTTGCTGCGGAACACAAAATTGCGCTGGATGGGGAAGTTGATGCACTCGCCGATGACCATGGCGATCATGTAGGCGCAGAAGTAGGGCAGACCGCCGTGGGCGGCATCGTAGCCGAGGATGTTCCACTTGAAGGTCTCGCCGAACAGGGTAATGTCGATGCCCGGCCAGCCGAAATCCACCACCGGCAGGCTTGCAAAGGCCTTGGGCAGAAATTGCAGCAGCAGGTACTTAAACACCGTGATGAGGTTGGACACGATGACGAACAGGCCGCCCTCGCGCACCCACTTGGCAGCGGCGGGGTGCTTTGCCGCGAAGTTATTCCAGAAATTCATAGCCTGCTTCCTTTCAGCTGTTTTTCAAGCGCTCTTCCATGCGGCTGTTCAGCACGAGGTTCTTCACGGCCTCCACGATCACCCGCACAAGACCGATGATCCAGAAGCCCTGCAGCTCCATCACGATGCCGTCCACCATGCCCATGCTGATAGCGCCGTTGGTCATTTTGGACAGCGCCCGCAGAGGCATATTGTACTGGAACAGGATGTTCAGGTCGGGCTTGCCCTTTTTGATGCTGCGGCGCAGCAGGGTGCCCAGCACGGCAGCCGCCAGCCAGCCGATGGGGCTGCGTCCGTGCCCCATCTCGCCCAGCGTCATGTTGCGGTCGATGTGCACCTTGTTCTCCGGGATGGGACGGCCCAGCAGCGCCTCAAACTCCGCGTCCGGCACGTTCTGCACCTGCGCAGTGCGGTAATGTGTAAGGTCTTTGCCCGCGTAGGGGTCGGGTGCGCCGGTGCCCGCCACCGTGACAGCGGCAGTCAGACGGATATCGGCGCTGGAAGCGCCCACCAGCAGCTGATAGCTGCCGCCCTCCACCTCCCAGCGGTCGGTCTTGACGTTCCAGTAGCGGAACGCCTTATCGTCCAGCGGGATGGTGACGGTCTTGCTCTCTCCGGCTTCCAGCTGCACCTTGGTAAAGCCCTTCAGCTCCTTGACGGGGCGGAAAACTTTTGCATCCGGCTTTGCCACATACAGCTGCACCACCTCGGCACCGGCACAGCTGCCGGTGTTGGTGACAGTCAGGGTCACGCCCTTTTCGTCTGCCTTCAGGTCACTGTACGCAAAGCTGGTATAGCTCAGGCCGTAGCCGAAGGGGAAGGCGGTGGGCACACCGGCGGTGTCGTAGTAGCGGTAGCCTACATACAGACCCTCGCGGTACTCCACAGTGGGGCCGTCGCCGCCGAAATGCGCTTTTGCGGGGGTGTCGGCGTAGCTGCGCGCCCAAGTCTCCGCCAGCTTACCGCAGGGGTTCTGCGCGCCGGTGAGCACCTCGACCAGTGCGCCCGCACCGGCCTGACCGCCCAAGCAACCGTAGACCAGCGCCTTGCAGTCCTTGACCCAATCGCTTTCCAGCGAGGAGCCTGCACTCAGCAGCACCACCACGTTGGGGTTCGCTGCCGCCACAGCGGCCAGCAGTTCCAGCTGGTTCTCTGCCAGCTTCATGTCGGCGCGGTCGATGCCCTCGCTCTCCTTGATCTCGTCCAGACCCATGCACAGCAGCACCACATCGGCGTTCTTTGCCAGCAGCACCGCCTCGGCCTTCAGTGCCTCATCGGGCTTGCCCTGCCGGTCAAAGCCCTTGGCGTAGCCGACGCTGTTCAGGCCGCTTTCGGCAAGGCAGTCCAGAAAGGAATCCACCTTGATGGAGTTGACGGCGCTGGAGCCCGCACCCTGATAGCGGGGTGTCTGGGCAAAGTCGCCGATGACCGCCACCTTTTCCCCCTTTGCAAGGGGCAGCAGGCTGTTTTCGTTCTTCAGCAGCACGATGCTCTGGGCAGCAGCCCGGCGTGCCAGTGCGTGGTGGGCGTCGGCATCGAACTTGCCGGGTGCGGCGTCCACCGCCGCTTTGGTGGTAAACACCAGTTCCAGCAGCTCCTCCAGCCGGGCGTCCACGTCCGCTTCGGTGATCTTGCCGGTCTGCACCGCCTTCATCAGCTCCCGGATGGCGTCCCCGCCGGGGGCGGGCATTTCCAGCGTAGAGCCGTTCTTTACGCCCAAGGCGTGGTCGTTGCTGCCGCCCCAGTCGGTGACCACTGCGCCGTCAAAGCCCCAGTCCCTGCGCAGGATATCCATGAGCAGGTGGGCGTTCTCGTTGGCGTAGGTGCCGTTGACAAGGTTATAGGCGGACATGATGGTCTTGGGCTGCGCCTCCTTGACCACCATCTCGAAGCCGGTCAGGTAGATCTCCCGCAGGGTGCGCTCGTCCACAATGGAATCCGAGGCCATGCGGCGCAGCTCCTGACTGTTCACGGCAAAGTGCTTGGGGCAGGCGGCAATGCCGTTTTTCTGGATGCCGCGGACGTAGGCCGCCGCCATCTTACCGGCAAGGTAGGGATCCTCCGAGAAATACTCGAAGTTGCGGCCGCACAGGGGGCTGCGCTTGATGTTCAGGCCAGGGCCCAGCAGCACCGACACGCCCTGTGCTGCGGCTTCTTCGCCCATGGCTGCGCCCACAGCCTCGCCAAGCTCCGGGTCCCAGCTGTTGGCCACGGTGGCCGAGGTGGGGAAGCAGGTGGCGGGCACACTGGGGTTCAGGCCCAGATGGTCAGCCGCGCCCGCCTGCTTGCGCACGCCGTTGGGGCCGTCCGACAGGGTAATGGCCGGGATGCCCTTGCCCGGCAGCGCCCGGGTGGTGAACACCGTGCCGCCGCTCAGCAGGGCGCATTTCTGTTCCAGATCCAAGCTGTTGATGATATCTGTGTGTTTCATGGGTCTCTCCTGACAATCAAAAAAGGGGGCGGGCGTGTTGCCCGCCGCCCCCTATGGGTTTATGCTTTTACTTTTTTCTGCTTGCGGGGTTTGTAGTTTTCGGGATGAAGCTTTGCATCTTTGGTGCGGCGAACCATCAAGACGATGAGAGCGACGACCAGAACCCAAATCACAACGATTGCAGCATTAGCGGCGATTTTCCACGGAGAAGTGGACATCCGGAAAGTCGTTCCCGGAGCAGAATCCTGCGTGGCGTTAGAGTTTGCGAGAGCGTAGGAAATGTTGTGGATAGCATTGCGCATTGCCCAACGAGCGGTTGCGCTGTCGTAATCATTCAGATTCCACATTGCTGGCATGGACATGCAGAGATACGCATCAGAACCAGTACGGATGCAGAGGTCGCGGAGATTGTTGTCGCCCCAGATCCAGTAATCGGTGATAACCATGCCACGGAAGCCCCACTCTTTGCGCAGGACGTTGTTCAACAAGTTGTAGTTGCAAGTACCGAGGCAATCACCAACACTGTTCTGTGCGGGCATAATGCCAGTGGTTGCACGCATGACACGGGTAGCGGTAGTACCGTTTTCATCGGCAGTGTATTTGACCGTCATACGAGCTTCTTCAACGGCAATCTCAAAGGCTTTCATGTAGATATCGCGCATGGTCTGCTCGGTAGCCCATGTGGTGCAAAGCTGACTACGATTCGTTTCCGTATCATTCAGTGCAAAATGCTTCAGATAGCAGACCATGCCTTGGTCGCCAGCACCGGAAATGCAGGCGGCGGCAAGTTTGCCGGAAAGAATGGGGTCTTCGCTGTAATACTCAAACACACGGCCAGAGAAGGGAGAACGATGCAGATTGATTGCAGGGCAGTACCAGCCGTTCACGCCGTTTTGCAGGGACTCCTGACCGAATGCCGCGCCGACATTATACAGAAGGTCGACATTCCATGTGGCGGCAATGACAGGTGCGAAGGGGAAGGAAGAAGACTTCGACATATCATAGCCGTTGTCAGAACCCTGAACTTTCAGACCGTTTGCACCGTCTTCCTGAACGGTGGAAGGAATGCCAAGGGAAGAAATTGCACCCAGAGTATAAGCGGCACCAGTGTGATTAAGAAGGATGCTGTCCTTGTCGCCTTCCCAATCGATTTGGTCAAGATAGCTCTCCCATTTGGGGTCGTTGTAATCCAAGCCACGCATCGAAGAAAGGGTCAGACCATTTTTCTGATTGGAAGTAGGCTGATCTTCGTGATAGACCAGACTGCCTTCGACGTTGCCGAAAACGGGGTCGGTCTCAACCTCAAAAGTGGTGTCCTTGCCGAGTTTATCAATGAATTCGGCATTCAGGGACTTTGTGCGGCCTTCTGCCATCTTCGGCTGCGTGCCGGCCCAGTCTGCACGAGAAAGGATAATAGAGTTGCTGTTCATGTAGTCGCTGGAAGTCTGGAACTGGTTCGTTGCGGCGATGAATTCACCTTCCATTGCTTCGCCAGTCGGATTTCCGTCGTTATCGAGAGTAGACTGTGCGTCTTTATCACGATTGCGAATGTGAGCATCATCACTACCATCGTACCAAGTGGTATCGTTCAAAGTGGTAATGCGGGTATCCAAAACGTCATGGCTGTTGTTACGCAGGGTGATTTCGTAATCGCCAGCTTCCAGCATATAGCAGCCAATCGTTCCGTCAGGATTTGCATGAGTGTAGCAGTAAGAAGCCATGTCTTCTTTGGCAAAGCTCAGAGTGAGAGTCTGGGATTCACCGGGTGCAAGTTCTTTTGTTTTATCAAATGCAATGAGGTTTGCAACGGGCTTTTCAACCTTGTTCTCAATGTCAAGGTCGGTGTAAGGTGCGTTGTAATAAAGCTGAACGACATCTTTGCCAGAGTAGACAGAGCCGGTGTTCGTCACGGTAACATCAACAGAAATGGTGTCGCCGCTGTCATGATAGCCGGTAATGCTCTGTTCAAAAGTGGTATAGCTCAGGCCATATCCGAAGGGATAGCAGACAGCACCAGCAGTCACAACACCGCCGTTTTCATCCAGCTCGCCATATACAAAGTCATCGTCCATTACATCAGCAGTTTCATAGTAGCGATAGCCAACGTAAACGCCTTCCTGATAGTCGGTGAAATAGCGGGAACTCTCCTGTGCATTTCCGGAAGAAAAAACCCCTTCAATCATGACAGGAGCGTTATCATAAGAAAAAGAACCGATATTCTGATAGGAAGGGTCTTTCGTGAAATCACTGGGGTAAATGTCGACAGTACGTCCAGAAGGAACGGTGCTGCCGTCCATGATTCCAGCCAGCTCTGCGAAACCGCGTTCGCCGGGATGACCGACCCACAGAATTGCATCGGCTTCATATTCACCACTCTGGATGGGAGTCAGTTCCATCGGTGCGGAAGATACCAGAACAACAATGACACTGCCACATTTTTCTTTTGCGATTTTGATAGCTTCTTTTTCGTTGGAACTTAAAGCGAGATAATGCGGAGTACCGTCGGTGTAAGCATCATATTTCTTGTCGCTGCCTTCCTGTCCTGCACGAGTGATAAAAACGATGCCTGTTGTGCCGGAGACATCATCCATCCCATCATAAATAGAGGGGGCGTACTCGTACAGAAAACTGTTGCCGCCCAGCAGTCCGGACTCGCCTGCGGAGAAAGTGCCCTCGGCTTCGGTCAAAGCTTTCGGATCGGGGGATGCCTTCATCTTATCCACAGCGGCATTGTTCAAGGTGTAGACAGAAGAAAGAGCCTGCTCAGGACTTACGGGGTCAACGACCCACTTTGCAGAACCGCCACTGGTGAGCTGTCCATAAATTGGGTCAAGATAAGCACGGCCAAACGGAGTGACCGTACTGCCATCAGCAAGCGGAAGAATGCCGTTGTTTTTCAGCAGGACAGTGCCTTCCTGCATGACCTGTGCGGCTACTTCATAAGCGGCTTCGGTGGATTCTTTGTTATTTTGATATTTAACGTCGTAATAGGATGTATCCCAAGATTCTGTACCGTTGGGAGATTCTTTTACAAGATGACCTTTTCCGAGGTAGGTGTCAAGCGTAGAAGCAAGCATGTTGCTTGCAATCATCAGCGCGACATTGATGATAATGAGAAGTGCAACGACGAACGATAAAATTCGACAGAATTTTTGATTGTTCATCTTTAATTTTTTTTGCTCCATGATATCTCCTTCTAATATTCTCGTATTAGAACAGTTTGCGCATACTGTCTTTATATACATTCATTTTATCATAGAAGTATCCGTCTGCGTCATTTTCTGCGTAAATTGTCATTTCCAGAACATAATCTGCAAAAATTACAATTTGTTTTCAATTTTTATTGTGCTTGTGCACAAACAAAACCCGCACTTCTTTGTGCACCCTGCCAGACAACAAAAAAACGGCAGGGGATACCTGCCGTAAAAATTATTTGTTTTTGGGCAGCGGAAATAAGATCCGCAGGGTGCACCAGTTGTTTTCCCAGTGCATCGTCATGCTGCCGCCGTGCTGCCCGACGGTGGTGCGGACGCTTTTCAGGTCCGACCCCTGCTGCGGCAGACCGTCCGCATCCAGTGCCGGGGCGGCCTCTGTATAATGCTCGAACCGCAGCATGGCAAAGCCGCCCTGACTGTACACCGCCACCTTGATGAGCCGCTTTTCGGGGTCCGGCTCGGCGCGCACGGCGGCAATGGCGTTGTCCAGCGCCACGCCCACAATGGTGCACAGCTCCCGGATGGTGAGAAAGCCCAGCATCCTGCCGTCCGCTACGCTGGTGATGGTGATATTCTCCTGCTGGCATTCCATGGTCTTGGCAGTGAGCAGGGTATCCAGCACCGGGTTGCCGGTCTTGTTCTCGGCCTCGTACTGGCGGATATTCTGCTCTATGGCAGCAATGGCGGCGTTCTGCTTGGTCTGGTCCTGCTCCTCCCGGATGCGGGCAAGCTGGACTTTCAGCTCATGGTACCGCCGGTTGATGAGGTTGATGCCCTCCTTGCTGCGCTTGTACTGCTCGTACTGGCGGTGCAGTACCTCGTCCATGGCGGCAAGCTCGCTGTGCAAAGCGTTCTCCTGCAGCTGCTCGTGCTGCACAGATAAGATCAGCACGCCGGAAAAATCCACCAAGGTGCGGATGGAAAAAATGCTCATGTTGATCTCGCTGCCGGGCAGAAAGCCCAGATTGCTCACCGCAAAGGCGGTCAGCGCCAGCATGACCGCCGTCAGGGCGGCGCTGCCGCCGATCTGTAAGTGCCCGGCGGGCTGGGGACGGCGGTGCTGCAGATAGCACATAATGCCGAACAGCGTCCCATACACCAGCGCCAGCAGCAGCAAAGACAGCGGCTCCCATGGGCCGCGGGCGGGCCAGAGGGCGCAGTGCAGCTGCCACTCCACGCTGGCAGCAAGCTCTGCCAGAATAAACGCCCGTGCGCAGTGATACCCGGCTTCCAGCAGAGTGATGCTCCACACGCCCCATAAATATAGATAGGAAAGCCCGATGGCCGTTACCATGCAGGGGATCCAGAGCCCGCCGGGCACATCGCCCGTCAGCCCCAGAAAGGCAGACAGCCCCGCCGCCCACAGCAGGGTGATGCCCCCGGTGACCGCCTTGGAAAAGCGGGGCGCAAGCGCCGGGGTGAACAGCAGCACCGCCAGACACTCGGCAAGGGCGGTGTACAGCCGGGGGATATCCGGCAGCGCGGTCATGAGCCTTCACCTCCGATGTAGTCGGTCAGTGCGGCAAGAAAAGCCTTACGCTTGGGGCGGCTGACCTGCAGCTCGCAGGGGCCCACCTGCACGGTGCTCTGCCGCAGCTCCCGCACCTGTGCCAGATTGACAAGGTAGCCGCTGTTGCAGCGGGCAAAGGGGCAGTCTGCCAGCTTTTCCTCAAAGGCCTTGAGGGCGCCGGGGGCGGAAAAATCGCCCTCGTCGGTGTAAAAGTGCACCCGGTGCCCCTCGCTTTCCAAGTAATAGATGCTGGCGGTGTCCAGCCGCCGCAGCCCGCCCTCCACCGGCACGGTCAGGTAGTGCTTTGCCCGCTTTTCCAGCCGGGCAACCGCCTTGAGCAGCTGCTGCGAAAAGGCAAAGTAGGGCACCGGCTTCAGCACATAGTCCAGCGCTCCCACCGAGTAGCCCCGGATGGCGTACTGCGCCATATTGGTGATGAAGATCAGGATGACGTCTGCATCCATCTGCCGGATGCGCTCTGCCGTGGTCATGCCGTCCAGATGCTTCATCTCCACATCCAGAAAAATAATATCGTAGACCGCGCGGTAATCCTCCAGAATATCCACGCCGTCCGCAAAGACCGTCACTTCAAATTCTGTCCCGTACTGCCGGGTATACCGCCGGACATACTCCTGCAATACCCCCTGTACCTCCGCGTCGTCCTCTACGATCGCCACCCGGATCATGACTGCACCTCCCTTACCACACCTTTGTGGAACTGTTACGGCTCTATTATAGCGCAATCCCGTCCGGTTTGCCAAGGGGCACTCCGCAACAAAGGGCAGGGCAGCCCACAGCTGACCACCGTGGACGTGAACCCCTACCAGCTGGGCATGGAGGCTGCCAGCCAGACCATCAACCACATCGAGAACCCGAACCTTCTGGCCACAAAGATCATCGTGCCGCACAAGCTCATCCCCCGGGAGAGCTGCTGCCCGCCGGAGGAGCAGCGCTAGGAAGTGCTTTTTCAGCAAGACAGTGTCCGCTTCCGGGAGCTGCCGCGCAGCGCTTGCTATCCTGCCCCCAGAGTAGACAGCGTAAAAAACGCTGCATCCTCCGGGGGGTATTTTTATGTCCAAAAAGGCACAAAAGAATGCCCGCCCACCTGTGGAAAACCACGGTGAGCGGGCATTTTGCGTTTTATTGTTTGTGCCGCTGTAAAAGCGTTCAGAGGGCGGTGGGCTGGGGTACCAGCCGGAAGAGCATTACGGGCAGCGCGCTGTTTGCAAAATCCAGCGTAAAGATGAGTTTGCCGTTCTTTGCTTCAAAAGGCATCTCCGTCTGTGTGCCGTCCGGGGCAATGCGCACAAGCTTTTTGCCTTCCAGCAGTCCGGCGGGCAGCGCAAGCCTTACCAGACCGGTGGGCTGCGTCAGGCTGCCGGCAGTCTCAAATGCCACACTCAGGTATTCCCCGTTCGTCCGTGCGGTCACATCCTCCGCAGAAAGGCTGCCGCTGATAGTCCACGCCGTTGCGGCGTCGATCTTTTCCAGCTGCGCGGCGTTTTCTGCCTGCCCGCACACGGGGCAGAAGGTCAGCGTTTCGCCTTCCGCAGTGCGGAAAGTGAACTTCCGGCAATCAGTGCTGCCAGTGTGCGCGCAGCCCTGCCGCAGACAATCGGCGCTCTGCGAGCCGGTTCCGTTCGGAGACCATGCACCGAACTGGTGTCCCAGCTTATCGGTCGGGTCTGCGGTGTAGCTGTCTTTGCAGCGGGAGCAGGTAAAAACAGTATAGCCGTCTGTTTCACAGGTAGGCTCTACGGTAACAGCCTGATAATCATGGTTCAGTGCGGACAGCTCCGCATAGGTGGTATAGTCGCAGCGGGAGCAGGTTTCGTAAGCGTTCCAGCCCTTTTCCGTGCAGGTGGGGGCTTTTGCTGCGTGCTGCTCCAAATCATGGTTCAGCGCGGGCAGTTCCGCGTAGGTGGTATAGTCGCAGCGGGAGCAGGTGTCGTAAGCGTTCCAGCCCTTTTCCGTACAGGTAGGGGCTTTTGCTGCGTGCTGCTCCAAATTATGGTTCAGTGCGGGGATTTCTTGATAAGTGGTATAATCGCAGCGGGAACAGGTGTCGAAAGCGTCCCAGCCGATTTCCGTACAGGTGGGGGCTTTTGCTGCGTGCTGCTCCAGATCATGCTGTGCAGGCCGTTCCACATAGGTGGTATAGTCGCAGCGGGAACAGGTGTCGAAAGCGTCCCAGCCGGGTTTCGTACAAGTAGGAGCTTGCGCATCGTGATGCACAAAATCATGGTTCAGCGCGGGTATCTCTTTGCGGGTGGTATAATCGCAGCGGGAGCAGGTGTCGTAAGCATCCCAGCCCTTTTCCGTGCAGGTGGGGGCTTTTGCTTCGTGGTGCTCTAAATCATGTTTTAGCGCGGGGATTGCTCGAAAAGTGGTATAGTAGCAGCGGGGACAGGTGTCGAAAGCGTCCCAGCCGGGTTTCGTACAGGTGGGGGCTTGCGCATCATAATGCACCAGAGCATGATTATTTAGGTTTCTTTTGCCGTATTTCCCACCACACGCCTCACAGACCGCTTTGGTGGTGCAGGTTGCTGTGCCACCGGTACAGCTTGCGGTACCATTTAAGCCGCAGCGCAAGCAAATGATGCGGTGCGTGCCGTTGCCAAGGGAGGCGTTCGCCGGAGTTTTCCATTTGTGACCGAGAATGCCGTATTCCGCGCCGCATTTTTCACAGGTTTTGCCTGTGGTGCAGGTGGGCGTTTCGGTGCCGCCGGTATGGTCCGAAAGATCTCCATAAACAATGCTGTTCTTCCTGCCGCAGACTGAGCATTTTATATGGATCCTATGCTTGGTTGAATCAACTTTTGTATATCCGAGGATCTCATAGTTTCTTTGTTGCATACAGACGAAGCAGTACGTATAGATAGAATCTGCCGCTTTAACGTTTAACACGATCCCCGGTATCAGGCACACCATTGCCAGCACCGTCAAACACCAGATCAGCCATTTTTTCATGTTACTCCCTCCTTGTCATCAAGCCTTGTTATCCTTTCAGATCAAACTGCACGGACAGCGATGCAAGCACGGCATCTACCACCTTCCGCGCCTCGGCAAGCATATCGATCTCCGCCACAAAAGCGATGACCTGCTCGCGCTCCTGCGCGGGGACCTGCAGCGCACTCAGGCTCATGCTCAGATAGCGCCGTATTTTGCGCTCCAGCGTAAAGTAGGGGTCGCACCGCCGTGCCATGTAGCCGCGCATCATGCCAGCCGTGCCCAGCTCCATCTCGTAGAAATCGCACTCGGCGCACCCGGGCAGATACGCGCTGAACGCCGCCTGCAGTTCGGCCGTGGTGCTGCGGTGGATGATCTCCGCCGTGGCGGGGAAGGTGTACGCTTCCACATAGATATCCCGCAGATTCTCGCTCAGCTCGCTCAGCGCCAGCTGCAAAGCCGTCTCCACCGCGTAGAGGTACACCGGCGAGGGGGCGTTTGCCGCCAGCGGCCTTACCGCGCCGAACTGCCTGCTGAACATCATGCCGATCAGCTCGGTCAGCACACCGTCCTTTGTGCGGAAAATATTCTGGAACGACCCGGCGGAAACATCTGCTTCCTTTAAAATTTCTGCAACCTTGGTGTTCGTGTAGCCTTTTTCCAGAAAAAGCCGGACACAGGCGGTCAGGATCCGCCGTTTTGCTTCTTTACTGTCGTATCTGCGCGCCATTGGGAATCATCCTTTTCTATGATTGGTTTCTAACCCAATTATATATTGATTTGAAAATTGCGTCAAGTAAACTTTTAAGGGCGTATTTTGGGCAGTTTGACGAGGGAGAACTTTCTGCGGGTGCGCATCCGGGCAAAACAAAGCGCAATGGACATTGCTGTTATCCTCTGCCGCAGCCAGACAGTTCGCGGCAGCAAAAAAGAGGCCACCGATCGGGGTGACCTCTTTTCAGCGTATTTTCAGCGTAAATCCCGCAGCAGGCGAACCCACCATCTCCATGACGGCTCTTTTGGAGTTGCTCTTTGCGTAAGATTGCAAGATAAATCTTATTTCTGACAGAAAGGGCCGAACCCGTGCAACGAGTCCGGCCCTTTCTGTGCTTTGGTTGGATCTTAAGCAAAGTTATGGTAAATGAAGAAGTTGGCTTTGGGAGTTTACAGCAGGCTCAGTGCTTCCTCGTCTGCCACAAGGATGCAGTCCGGATGCAGCTGCAGGATGCTGCCGGGGCAGGCAGGGGTCACAGGGCCGGTCACGGCGTCCTTGACGGCCTGTGCCTTGGCTTTACCGTTGGCTACCACCAGCACCTTGCGTGCCTGCATGATGGTCTTGATGCCCATGGTGTATGCCTGTTTGGGGACAAGGGCCTCGTTGCCGTCAAAGAAGCGCTTGTTGGCTTCGATGGTAGTGGGCGCAAGGTCGATGCAGTGGGTCTCCAGCTCAAAGGCTTCGCCCGGCTCATTGAAGCCGATATGACCATTGGGGCCGATGCCCAGCAGCTGCAGGTCGATGCCGCCCAGCTTGTGGATGATACCGTTGTAACGGGCACACTCGGCGGCGGTGTCCAGATTGGTGCCATCCGGCAGGTTGGTCTTGGCCGGGTCGATATTCACCTTGCTGAACAGGTTCTCATTCATGAAATACCAGTAGCTCTGGGGGTGCTCCTTGGGCAGGCCGCGGTACTCGTCCAGATTGACAGTAGTGACCTCGGAGAAATCCAAATCGCCTTTGTTGTACCAGTCCACCAGTTGGGCATAAGTGCCCACCGGGGTGCCGCCGGTGGCAAGACCCAGTACACAGTCCGGCTTCATGATGACCTGTGCGGAGATGATGTTGGCCGCTTTGCGGGACATATCCTGATAATCTTTTGCGCGGATGATCTTCATAATAATACTCCTTTTATAGTACCGTTACGCCTGCGTTCCGGCAGGCCTGTAAAAATTCTACGGGCAGCTTTCCGTCCGAGATCACAATATCAATATCGGACAGCTCGCAGATGTGGAATGTACTTTTCAGTCCGATCTTGGAGGAATCCAGCAGCACGGCTTTCTGCTCACAGTCACAGCGGCGGAGCACGGTCTGCTTGAGCCGTGCTTCATCCTCCACGCCGCAGGTAAAACCGGTTTCCGGGCTGTAACTGGTCACGCCCAGCAGCAGCAGATCAAAGTTGATGCCCTCCATCGTCTGGATGCTCTGTGCACCGCAGACGCTCAGGCTGAACCGGTTCAGTCTGCCGCCCGGCAGGGATACATTGGGCTTTTCCAGCTTTGCCAGCTCCATGGCGCAGCTCAGGCCGCTGGTGTAGATGAGCATGGGCTGATCCGGGATGCACCGGGCCACTGCTGTGGCGGTGCTGCCGGAATCCAGAAACAGGGTGGTGTTGGGGCGCAGCAGAGCAGCGGCTTTTTCGGCAATGATCTGCTTTGCTTCGGCATTGCGGGCGGCACGGCGGCTCAGCAGGTCGTCTGTGCCTACCACCTGCTCCACCGACTTGACACCGCCATGCACCCGCACCACACGGCGGGCTTCATCCAGTGCTTTCAGGTCGGTGCGCAGGGTCATTTCCGAAACGGAAGGGAAAGCTTCCTTGAGCTGGGCAAAGCTAATGCTGCCTTTGCGGTTCACCAGCTCCACGATTTGATTGCGGCGTTGTTCCATGGGGGATTCCTCCTGTCTGCGTTTGTCCTGTCCCATGGCACGTTCCGCTTAGTCCTCCGGGTTGAAGTTTGCCAGCAGATATTCCTCTGCTTCCGGGCACCACAGGTCGTTGTGGGCATCCACGATGTCAGCCAGTGCGGTATAGCGGGGGTCGTTGTCCTGTTCGCCCTTGGCACGCAGATCGGTCAGGGCGATGAGGGGCATGGTCAGGTGGGTGTAGATCAGCTTTTTGCCGCCGGGGATCTTGGGCAGGTTGAGGGTGGTCTCGGCAGCGGCGTTCAGACCGCCGATGTGGGTGACCATCACAGCCGGGTCGATGCGCTTAGCGGCGGTCAGTTCCAGCGACTCGATCATGTCGGCGGTATTACCGCCGGGGGTGCCCATGACATGGGGAGAATTGTAGTGCACATCGTAGAAGTTCATCTTGGCGCTGAACTGCTTGTCGGTGGGGCCTGCAAAGAAGTTCAGGCAGCCGTCACGACCCAGCACAGCACTGGACAGCTCCACCACCGGCGCGATGGGGGCGTAGCAGAACACATCATCAAAGCCGGTACCGCCGGTCAGCTCCCGCAGCTCGGCAGCGGGGTCTGCCATGTTGGCGGTGTTGACGAAGTACAGGTCGATGCCGTCCTTCTCCTTGACCTCCTTCGGGGGGAAGAGGGACTCTGCACGGGCCAGACGATCCTCGTTGATATCGGTGACCACCACCATGCCGGGGCGCACATCACGGTGCAGTGCGTAGGTCAGAGCACCCAGACCCATGGGGCCTGCTCCGGCCAGAATCGCCAGCTTGCCACCCTTCTTGATGCCCATATCGTGATGGTACACACCCATCTTGGTGTGGTAGGCGGCGTTGAAAGCACCGATGGAGCAGCTCATAGGCTCGGCCAGAGAAGCCTCGTAGTAAGCACGGCCCTTGTACTCCAGCAGGCAGCCCAGTTCCATGACCTCGGCAGGGATGATGCAGTAGGTGGCGTCGCCGCCGAAGAACTCGTAGGAGTAGCCGGGGCTCCACATGGTGCCCTTGTAGTTCAGGGCGGGCTGCAGGGTGAACTTCATGCCGGGCTTGAACTTGTCCTGATGCGCCTTGCCCACCTTGACGATATCACCGGCGAACTCGTGACCCATGATGGCGGGGTGCTCGGCTACATCCGGATGCACACGCTTGTGCGCAGCGCCTCCATCAGCCGGGGCGTTTCGATCAGCTGCCCGCTGACATTCTGCATGACCTCCACCGGGACGCCGTTCCCGTCATCCGGGGCCAGCAGCACGATGCGCCCCGGCTCATAGACCGGCGGCTGTGCCTGCAGATAACCCAAGCGGCAGTCCTTTACCGCACTTGTCCTGCAATGGAGCAGCAGGGCATACAGGGATTTGATGTAGGTATCGCCCAGCGTTTCACGGCGGCGAAGCTGCTGCTCCACCAGCCGGGCGTCCGCTTCCTGCGGGCAGAACAGCTGCGCCGCTGCATGGATGAGGGCAGCGCGGCTGCCGGGAACCTTGACGGGCTGGATGGTCAGATGTTCCAGCAGCCCGGTCATGGACCGGGTCAGGCGCGCATAATACTGCAGCTTAGAGCCTGCACAGGCTGTATCCTGCACGGGCTGCACCGCCGGTTCCGGTTCTGCGCGGTTCTGGCTGTACTGCGTGATAGCGTCCTTCAGCACGGCACGATCCGGTTCCAGCAGGGAAGGGCTGATGCACACCGCCGGGTAATCCAGTTCCAGCGGCACGGTGGAGATAATGAAGTCGATTTTTCTCCGACGCAGGTCGGCGGCGTTCAGCTCCCGCACCGAGCAGCACCCCTCCACCTGCAAAGAGGGAAACTCGTTTCCCAGCCGGGAAGCCAGAAAGCGGCTGGAACCCATGCCCAGCGGACAGGCCACTACCACCCGCAGCCGCAGCCGGAACATGGCATTCTGTTCCAGCACTGCGCCAAAGTGCATGGCAAGGTAGGCCGCTTCGTCGTCCGAGATGGCGGGCAGGACGAATTGCTGCTGCACCGCATCACAGGCGGCGCGGGTGGCTTTCCACAGGCCGGGGTAGTCGGTGCGGATGGTGTCCAGCTGGGGGTTTTCGGTACGAATGTTCTGCTCCACCCGCAGCAGCATGGGGCGCAGGTGGCAGTACAGGTCATCCCGCAGAGAGGTGTAACCGGAAAGGTCTGTGTGCAGCGCCTTTTCCATTTCCCGGATAAGGGCGGCTTCCAGATTCCGCAGTTCCATCTCCTGCGCACTGCCCCAAGGATCCTCCGCACCCAGATAAGCAGCGAGATACAGTTCCAGATACTGCGCTTCCTCAGACGGCAGGGTCAGCCCGAAGGCGCGGTTCAGCGCCGCCACCAGCCGGGCAGCATGATTGCCCGCCGGGCGCAGCCCTCTGGGGGCGCTGCCCTTGTCGCCGCCCTGCCGCAGCTGCTGAATGGTCAGGGTGCAATGGATCGCCAGCGCCAGAAAGCCTGCATCCGGCAGATGGAGCTGCTCTTCCTGTTCAAACTGCTGCAAAACCGCCCAGACCTTTTCGGCCGTTTTTGTATCCAGCAGGGTCGAGAAGATCTCGTTTTCCGGCATCCGTCCGCAGAGCACCTCTGCCAGTTCCTTTTCCGGCATACTGCTGCGCAGCAGGGCAGACACCACCCTCCGGTAGGAAGAAGCATCCCCCTGCAGCCAGACCCCCACGCCGGGGCGGCGGAACATCTCCACCCGGTAGGGGTGCAGCTTGGTCTCAAGTTCATCCAAGTCCGCAGACAGCGTGCTTTCCGAAACGCCAAGCGCCCGTGCCAGTACCGCTGTTTTGCAGGGCTCCTGCTCGCTGAGCAGCCTTGTCAAAAGCTGCTGCCGCCGCTCTGCGCGGGAAAGTTCTTTCCTGTCGCCGCTGTTCAGCTGGGTGCGCAGTGCGTCTCGCCGCTCCGGCGCTTCATCCAGCAGCAGACCCTTGCCGGGATTCCGCACAAAATGCGCCCCGGCAGCCTGCATCCACTGCTCCACAGCGGGCAGCTCCCGCAGCACGGTGCGGCGGCTGACCCCGATGCTTTCAGCCAGCGCCGCCGTGGTGGGCTGCATCTGCGGCTCGGACTACACCATGCTGATGGGCGCCATGGTCATGGGTCCTCTGGCCGGCTGGGTCATCAAGCAGTTCGATAAGAAGGTGGAAGGCCATATCCCCGCCGGTTTCGAGATGCTGGTCAACAACTTCTCCATCGGCATTCTGGGTATGCTGCTGGCCATCCTCGGCTACTACGTCATCGGCCCGTTCATGACTGCCATCCTCACCGTGCTGACCGCCGGTGTGGACTTCCTTGTGGCGCACAGCCTGCTGCCGCTGGTGTCCATCTTTATTGAGCCTGCAAAGGTATTGTTCCTGAACAACGCTATCAACCACGGCATCTTCAGCCCCATCGGTGCAAGTCAGGCTGCTGAGACCGGTCGTTCCATCATGTATATGCTGGAAGCCAACCCCGGTCCCGGTCTTGGTGTCCTGCTGGCCTACTGCTTCTTCTGCAAGGACGACACCACCCGCCAGTCCGCTCCCGGAGCTGTGATCATCCACCTGCTGGGCGGCATCCACGAGATCTACTTCCCCTACATCCTGATGAACCCCGTGATCATCATCGCCCCCATCGTGGGCAACTTCTGTGCCATCCTGTTCTACTCTATGACCGGTGCAGGTCTGTCCGGTCCTGCTTCTCCCGGTTCCATCATCGCCTACATGGCAATGGCTCCCCGGGATTCCATTCTCACCGTTCTGCTGGGCGTTGTCATCGCCGGTGCAGTCTCCTTTATCCTGTCCTCGGTCATTCTGAAAGCGACCTCCGGTCACACCAAGAGCCTGACCGATGCCCAGAACGAAATGAAGGAGATGAAGGCACAGGCTAAGGGCGAGATCCCCGAGCCTACTGCCGTGAATGTCGGCCAGATCCGCAAGATCGTCTTTGCCTGCGATGCCGGTATGGGTTCCAGCGCCATGGGTGCTACCAAGTTCCACAACCGCATTAAGGCGGAGCGCCCCGACTTGACCGTGACCAACTCCAGCGTGGATACCATCCCCGCCGACGCGGACGTGGTGGTCTGCCAGCGCGTTCTGGCTGACCGTGCCGCCAAGTGCGCCCCGCAGGCACAGCTTGTTACATTGGATAACTTCCTTGCAGATCCGCATCTGGACGCATTGTACAATGCACTGACCTCCACTACCCCGGCACTGGATGCCAAGGCCGAAGCTGCCGCCAATGAGGAGATCGTATCCGACCTGCGCAATGCAGCCGTAGCCCCTCTGGCGGCTGCCGTGACCGAGGCTTCCAAAGCCAACGATTCCGTGATGAAGATCCAGGCGGAGGACATCCAGCTGGGTCTGCCCTCCGTCACCAAGGAGGAGGCCATCCGTGCCGCCGGTGCGCTGCTGGCAAAGCGGGGCTATGTGGATGACAGTTACGCCGATGCCATGGTGGAGCGCGAAAAGCTGGTGAGCACCTACATGGGCATGGGTGTAGCCATTCCCCACGGCACCAGCCAGAAGAAGGGCACCGTTAAAAAGTCCGGCGTTGTCCTGCTGCAATATCCGCAGGGCGTGGACTTCGGCGATGAAAAAGCCTACCTCGTGTTCGGCATTGCCGGTGTCGGCAACGACCATCTCGACCTGCTGGGCAATGTCTGCGAGATCCTTGAAGACGAGGATGCGCTGGAACAGCTCAAGACCACTTCCGATATGAACTATGTGCTGGAGCACTTACAATAACGATTCCAAAAAGGAGAGATTTTTATGAAGAGCATCGATATCACCATTCAGGACAAAGAAGGTCTGCACGCCCGTCCCGCCGGTATCCTGAGCAAAGCTGCCAAAGGCTTTGAGAGCAAAGTCACTATGACCAAGAACGGCAAAGTCGCCGACATGAAGAAGATCTTTGCCGTAATGGGTCTGGCCGTGAAGTGCGGCGAGACCGTGACCATCGCCGCCGATGGCCCGGACGAGGATGCCGCCATCGAAGAATTGACCAAGCTGTGCAAGGACGCATGACTTCTCCCTCCGTCTATGACCATTCTGCATAAATACTGCTGACGCAAAACCGCTCCGGGCAGAACGCTCGGAGCGGTTTTGCTGTCAGTATGCGTTTTTCATCACCGTGTTTTCCAGAAAGCTGAAAAACACATCGTATTCATTTGGGGTCAGCATTTTGGGAGAACGCATGATCACAAGATCATGCCCGTGGTTTCCCACATGATAGGGTGGATGAGTGTGAGAATAGGGGTTTTCCAAAACCCTCTTGACGAATTTCACATACAGTAGTATTTTTTCTGTAAATCCCACTGCTCTTGTGGATTGGTTTGAAGCCATCCACAAAATGTGGTCGTGTCCATTTTGAACATAACCACAGAAAGTGGTTGGTTATCACCGTGAGACCCACCACTTCCGTGAGGAAAAGT
>ENA-OOWO01000999-OOWO01000999.1-human-gut-metagenome-genome-assembly--contig:-NODE-999-length-18725-cov-3.984092_pt1 | contig 18725 bp, 10 predicted proteins | sample MGYA00241579_ERZ501327 | MGnify/ENA primary metagenome ERZ501327 (study PRJEB25962, sample SAMEA2042836) | human gut metagenome | biome: human gut; feature: human-associated habitat; material: faeces...
CCCAGCCAGGCGTTCGCGCCGTTCTGGTAGCAGGCAGCGATCATCTGGGCAGCGGTCAGGTCGGCGGGGATATCCGAAAACACGATGACCGTGCCGCTGGCAAAGATCAGCCCCAGCAGCAGCTTGAACACCTGCATCAGCAGGTCCTGCCCCCGGGTGTAGAGGATGGCCAGATAGCACACCGCTGCGCCCAGCACAAAGCTGCCGCAGCCGAACAGCCCAAATAGGATCTGGTGGGCGCTCTTCCAGACGGAGTCCCCCTCCACGAACGCCAGCACGATGAGCAGCAGCCCCACAAACAGGGTGCCCAGCCCCGCCGGCATCCGCTCCTCGGCCCGGCTTTTTCTGCGTGCAGACGCGCGCTTTGCAGTTGTTTTTCGCTTTCGTTTTGCCATTTTCTGTTCTGACCCCTGTCCTTTGTTCCCATAGTATTCGATTCTTTCATTATACCACGGGTTGGGTCAAGTGGCAATTATAGAATGCAGACCGGTTTGACCCTTGAATGCCGCGTGCAGCATCCATTCCGCACAGATAAGGCAGCAAGCAAAAATGCAGAAAAGCTGCACGCTGTTTTTATCTGCTATGAACTCTGCCAGAAATCTCGTCAGGCTGTTGCGGATATAGAAAATGCAATGAAGATCATCATAGCAGAACAGGCATCCTGCCCGATACCGCCAAACGGTATCGCAGGATGCCTGTTCTGCTTTATGTTTCCCGGAATTCCATGGGCGTTTTTCCGGTGACCTGCTGAAAGACTGCGCTGAAATAATTGCGGGTGGCAAAGCCAAGCTGCTCGGAAATTTCCCGGACGCTGAACGGTGTACTTTTCAGCAGAACTTTCGCACGTTCGACCTTTGCAAACTTTACATAGTTCGTGACACTCAGACCCGTTTCTTCCTTGAATTTGTGGGTGAGGTAATATTCTGTGTAGCCCACCAGGGCGGCAAGATCTTCCGCTACGATCTTTTTGTCCAGATTCATCTCGATATAATCCACACACTTCTGGATCTGTCTACTGAGGTTCGGGTTTGTCCGGTGTTTGTGGACACGTCGGATGAAATCATCGTACATCATCATTGCAAGGGGGCTCAGCTCATCCAGCGATTTTGCCGATTCTGCCGCCTGAATGTAGCTGTCCCCCAGCGAGTACGCCTCCTCCGGGGAAAGACCACCCTCAATGGCGGCACGGCACACCAGCGAGGTGAACACGATGATGGAGGTCTTGCTCTGGCGTAGCACATCGCTGCTCTGCACCGGTACACCTGCACTTATGCTCATACTGTTGGAAAGCGCCTGCTTGTAATTCATATCTCCGGTGCGGACCATCTGCAGCATTCCCTGCTCTGCCATCCAGATCTTATGCCGGTCGTGGGGAATTGTGGCGCTTTTCAGCCGCTCCTCCTGCGCTGTGCTGCTGTTGACACAGCTCAGTTCCAGCCGCTGTCCGGTCAGGCAGTAGTGCATCATCAGCAGGTAGCGGTTCATAATGGTGTTTTGCAGGGTGGGGACTTTTTCAAGGGCTTTGTAAAGCTGGATCGTCCATGCTACACTGATCTCCAACTTGCTGTAGTATTTCAGCCCGTCCTCGATCCCGCGCAGGGTCACGTCCTGATAGAACACCGGTCCAATGACCCAGACACGCTTCAGCTTTTCCTCTTCCTTTTCAAAGGCTGCTCCCCACAAAAGACCCAAAGCCGTCCCCAAGGTAACGGGCACATCATCCCGGTTCCCATGCTCCAGCATCCGCTGTTTGCAGCCGAACAGCTCAAATGCGCTGGCAAGAAAGGCCTCGTCCGGACAGTTGCTCCGTAGTAGCTTTCCCTGTGCATCATAGCACCATGTATAAACATTGCCGCCGCACTGGACAAGTTCGGAAAGCAGCATCATATTCTGGAGAACATCCATGTGTAACCCCTCCGGCTCATTGGCTCATTGATAGAACCAGTATATCATACTTCCGCCTTTTTTTCCATCGATGCCCGGAGCCAGTGCAGCAGGATGCCCGCAGAGATGACCGCAGAGCTTACGTCTGCCATCAGGTGCGCCGCCGCAATGCCCTGCACGCCGTAAAGCGCATTCATCAGGTACAGCAGCGGGATCAGCAGCAGCCCCTGCCGCAAAAGAGAGAGCACCACCGCACCGCTTGCCTTGCCCACGGATTGCAGCAGATTGGTTGCCAGATAGGTCAGACCGATCACCGGGCTGCCCAGAACCAGATAGACCACCAGCTGCGTTCCCAGACGGAAAGCGCCTTCTTCCTTGATGAACATCCCGATCAGCGCATTGCGTCCGGCAAAGCTGGCAGCTCCGGCAAGGACGCCAAAAACAACGGTCAGCAGGATCAGATTCTTCAAAAGCTGCTTCAGGCGTTTCGCGTCGCCTGCGCCGTAGCTGTACGCCAGAAGCGGCTGGCAGCCCATACAGATCGCCATGGCGATCATGCTGATGACCATGGTCGTCTTGCCCGCCGCCGCCATGGCTGCGACCGCCGCTGTGCCGTGGGTCACCAGCAGCCGGTTGCTGAAGGAGGACGCAAACCCGGCCAGCAGGCTGCTGATGCCGTTGGGCAGACCGATGGCCAGCAGCTCGCCCAGCATCTGCGGCTTTTTCAGAGCCGGGCGGAAGTCAACGGTCAGCACCGTGCCGTGCTTAACGATGTAGCGCAGGTAGCAGGCAGTCGCCACAAGGTTGCCCAGCACACTGGCGGCAGCCGCACCGCTGACACCGAAGTTCAGCACCAGAATGAACAGCGGGTCAAAAATGCAGTTGACCAGCGTGCCCAGAAGATTACCGATCATGCCCTCTTTTACTGCGCCCTCTGCACGCACCAGCATCGCCATGCTGTTGGACAGGATGAAACACGGTGCACCCAGTGCCAGAACCTGAAGATACCGCTCCGCATAGGGAAAAATTTCTGCATTGGAGCCCAGCATCCCCAAAAGCGGCACTCTGCCCACCAGCAGACCGATGCTGACCAGAACGCCCAGAAAAAAGCTGGTCCAGAAGCAGAGCGAGGAGCAGATCTTGCCCTGCTCGATCTCACCCGCGCCAAAGCAGCGCGCGATGATGGCACTGCTGCCTGCGCCAAGCATCGTGGCCACCGCCGCAAGAATCGAGAACACCGGCCCGACGACGGAGACTGCCGCCACCTGTGCGGTGTCGCCCAGACAGCCCACAAAAAACATATCTGCCATGTTGTACAGCACCATGACAAGGATAATGATGATGGAGGGCACTGCCATGGAAAAAATGGACTTCCAGACAGAGCCGGTACGGAAAAGTGCTTCGTTCTTCATGATCTCCTCCCAAAAATCAACCGCACGCAGGCAGAACGAAAGCCCCGGTCATGGGGCTTTCAGAGCGGCATCTATCACAGGTTATCCAGCGCATCCAGCAGTGCCTTCAGCGCTGCTTCCGGCAGACCCAGCATGGAGCCGATCTTGCCAAAGGTCATTCCGTAGGCGGCTTTTGCCTGCTGATTGTCAGCAAAGCCGGGCAGGTACTGCTCCACAACGGCTTTTGCGGACTCGTTTTCCATCAGGGCTGCAATGGTGCTCTGGCTGTTCAGCTTGCCGTCGGTCAAAATTTCCGGGTGCTTCCAGCTGCTGACGCTCTGGTGCCCGGCAGACAGTGCACCGTCCACAGGGATGGCTGCACCGGTGATGTACCGTGCCATACCGCTGGCAAGGAAAAGTGCCAGTGCGGCGCACTCCTCCGGGTCGCCCATCCGCTTTGCCGGGCAGTCGGATGCAAAAAAGTCCATGGCCGCAGCCGGTGCATCACCGAAGATGCTGGTCTTGGTGTAACCGGGGCAGATGGCGTTGACGGTGATACCGTATTCCGCGTAATCCAGTGCCGCTGCACGGGTCATGCCCACCACGCCGAATTTGGTGGCGCTGTACAGTGCCTGTCCGCGCTGGGGTACAAGACCCGCCACCGATGCCACATTGATGAGGAAGCCGCCCTCGCTGTGGCTCTTGAGGATGGCTTCTGCGCCGTACTTCATTCCGGCAAAGACGCCCTCGCTGTTCAGGGAGAAGATCTTCTCGTAATCCTCTACCTCATACTCATGCAGCGGTGTGCCGCCCATGCCGATGCCTGCGTTGCTGACAACGCCATCCAGCTTACCGTAGTGTGCCACCGTCTTGTCCACCAGTTCCTTGATGGCAGAAGCCTTGCTGCAATCGGTCTGGAGAAAAATGGCATCGCCGCCCTTGGCGCAGATGCCGTCTGCCACAGCCTGCCCCTGCTCTGCGCTGCGGGCTGCACAAACCACCTTCATCCCATTTTCGCCGAAGCACTCGGCAATGGCGCGGCCGATGCCGCGGCTTGCGCCGGTGACGATAGCAACTTTATCTCTGACACTGTTGAAATTCATCATTTTCATAAAGCATCCTCCATTTTTTATTTTTCGTATTCACGAACTAGATTTGCAACTCTTGGTTGCTTATCCATCTCTATGGTGTTATAATAGCACTATGCCGCAGGGGCTGCAATCAGCAGTTTCCGGCGTGTCCGGTGTTTAAGCAACGGATCACGTTCCAAGCGTTGGTTAAGCATCCTTTACAAAATACATTGACGGAGGAATTGTATGGATATCCGGGTCAAAAAAACGAAGCGTGCCATTCAGAAAACGTTTATCGACTTGCTGCGGGAGAAGCCCATTGAAAAGATCACGGTCAAGGAAATTGCCGAACGCGCCGAGATCAACAAAACGACCTTTTATTCCCACTATGAAACGCTGGATGCACTCACCGCCGAAATGGAGCGGCAGACAGTCCAGCTCGTCTGCGACAATATGCGCGGCGCACAGCAGCTGCTGGATGAACCGGAGGCCTTTGTGCAGGAAATGTTTGCTGCTCTCCAGCAGGCAACGGATTACCTCGGTGTGGTTCCGGTATCCGCGATGAACCGCTTTACGCAGCATTTGCGGGATGCCATTCTGGAAAAAATCAAAGGTGACAATATCGAGCCGTCCCAATATGAAAATGTCGGTGCCATCCTGATTTTTGTAATGAACGGTCTTTCCGGGCTTTTGAACACCGACGCCAAACTGGCGCAAAAGCACATCAACGTAATTGCCGCCGTGGTTGCAAATGGTGTCCATGGTCTGCATCTTTCCCACTGAACCAAAACAGGCTGCGAGAAGCATCTTCCGCAGCCTGTTTTTTGCTATTGCAGCTTATTTTTCTGCGTAACTGCCCAGCACCCCAAGGCTAGGCTTTGCGGTCCGCTCCATGGTTTCACGGTTCACGGCGATCAGGCCGAACTGCATGGCGTAGCCCTTCTGCCACTCAAAGTTGTCCATCAGGCTCCAGTAGAAGTAGCCCTTCACCGGGATGCCGTCGGCGATGCAGTGCTGCACGCCGTCCAGTGCCTGCCGGATAAACGCCACACGACGGGCATCCTCGGCGGTGGCAATGCCGTTTTCGGTGACGATGAGATCGCCCTTGAATGCTTCTGCCACTTTACGGATGACGTGCTCCAGTGCCTGCGGGTAGACCTCGTAATCCATCTGGGTCAGCTCTGCGCCCTCCGGTGCCGGAAGCTGCCCCTGCGGGCCATAAAGAGTGCGGGTGTAGTTCTGCACCCCAAGGAAATCGTCCTCTTTAATGTAGGGCAGGTAGTGGGTAAACTCCTCCTGCCATGCGGCCTCGGCAAAGGCTTCGCCGCCGGGCTGTGCCTGCAAGTCGTGGAGCGAGAGGGTCAGGCCCACCTTGACTTCCGGGCAGATGGCCTTGATGGCATCCCGTGCGGCGGCATGGGCGCGCAGCACCAGCAGGTCACCCTCCGGGGTGCGCTCGCTGACAAAGATCTGGGGCTGGGGTGTGCCGAACACCTGTGCGTTTTCCATGGCGGCAAACTTCATGTTTTCCATCATCTTCTGGAAGTTCATGCCCACCTGCACCGTGCCCTCCGCAGACTTTCCGGCTGCTGCGGCATTTTTCGCAGCCTGTTCTGCCATCAGGCGGAACCGCTTGGAGATGGCGGCCAGCTGCAGGCCCATATTGGCTTCGTTGATGGTGCAGACATAGCGCAGCTCGCTGCCCAGCTGCTCCATCACATAGGTCACATATTTTTTGAAGTCCTCGACCGTGGATTCTGCTTCCCAGCCGCCCTTGCAGATGAGCCATTTCGGGCTGGTAAAGTGCAGCAGGGTGGCGATGGGCTCTACGCCCTGCGCCTTGCAGCAGGCGATGACCTTGCGGTAATGTTCGATGGCTTCCGGATCAAATTTGCCTTCCTCCGGCTCCACCCGTGCCCACTCGATGGAAAAGCGGTAGGCGTTCAGCCCGGCATCGGCCAGGAGTTTGATGTCCTCTTCGTACCGATGATAATGGTCGCAGGCAATGCCGCTGGGCTCTGTAAAGCTGGAATGGGGCAGCTGCTCCTGTGCCCAGTAGTCGCTGTTAGTATTGTTACCCTCTACCTGATGGGCTGCTGTTGCAGCACCGATGAAAAAGCCTTTTTCAAATTTCTGCATGATGGTTCTCCTTTTATCCAGAAGCAGTGTTTTCTCTTGTGCCTATTGTAACAGGTCTGTGCGGCGCAAAAAGGATAATTTTTCACGTTATTGGTAGATTTTTCGTTGAGCGAGTATAACTGCACGAATTTTTATCCTCAATCAAAGTTTTTCATCCTGCAGTATCTGTTGCATTCTGTTATTCTGGTGTCAGGAAAAGCGGAAACCGGTTCACACAAAAAGGAGGAAAATCATTATGTTCCAAAAGAAACCCAGCGCCAGTGAGGTAGACGGTGTCCAGTACCGCCGTGCAAAGCTCTGGCAGATCATCTGTTATGCCTGCAACGCCTTTGTGGGTATGAGCGTCTACTCTCTGATCGGTATGGCCAGTTATTCGGCCAGCATCGGCTACGGCATCACCACCGCAACCGTGGGTCTCATCCTGATGCTGGCCCGCATTCTGGACGGCTTTACCGACCCGATGCTGGCCTTTGTTTACGACCGCGTCAACACCCGTTTCGGCAAGCTGCGCGTTCTGCTGATCAGCGGCTACCTGATCGAAGCAGTCGGCCTGCTGTGCATGTTCAACCTGTGCTCCAGCAAGGGCTTCGGCCTGCCGGTGTTTGCCCTGACCTACATTATTTACATCATCGGCTACACCGTCACCAACATGACCGCCCAGACCCTGCCTGCCATCATGACCAACGATCCCCGGCAGCGTCCCACCATCGGGGTCTGGTCCACTGCCCTGAACTACGCCGTGCCCATGGGCATGAGCATGCTGATCTACACCGTCATCCTGCCCAAGTGCGGCGGCACCTTCAATCAGGACTTCCTCAGCACCGTCTGCACCATCGTCCTGATCATTGCCGGCATCGGCACCCTGATCGTCTGCGCCGGTATCTCTGCCTACGATAAGCCCGAAAACTTTGAGGGCACCAACAAAAAACACGAGCCGCTGAAAACTGCGGATATTCTTGAGGTGCTCAAGCACAACAAGCCCCTGCAGTGCTACATCGCCTCCAACGCTTCCGACAAGCTGGCACAGCAGGTGGGCAGCCAGGCCATCATCAACACCATGCTGAACGGCATCCTGATCGGCAACATGGGTCTTGCCACCACCCTTGGCGTGATCAGCATGGTGCCTTCTATCTTCTTTGCAGCCTTCGGCGCAAAATATGTGGGCAAAAAGGGCAGCAAGAAGGGCATCGTGACCTGGACCTGCATCAGCATGGCCATCACCTCTGTGCTGATCCTGTTCTTCATCTTCACAGATACCCGTCAGATCGGCGTGATGGGCAGTTGGAACATGATCGTTTACGTGCTGCTGACCCTGCTGCAAAACGGCTCCAATATGTGCATCACCACCTCCAACACCTCTTATATGGCTGACACCATCGACTACGAGCTGGACCGCAGCGGCCGTTACATCCCGGCTGTGGTCTCCGGCACTTACAGCCTGATCGACAAACTCATCACCTCGGTGGCTGCTGTCATCGCCACCGGTGCCGTGGCTATTCTGGGCTACACCACCACGATGCCCCAGCCCACGGATGCCTACACCTCCGGCATCTTCTGGATGACCCTTGCCATCAAGTACGGTCTGCCGATGCTGGGCTGGCTCATTACCCTGATGGCCATGCTGGGCTGTCCCCTGACCAAGGAGGAAATGGTCAACGTCCAGAAGCGCATCGCAGATAAGAAAGACGCCCTTCGTCATGAAGTAATTGCAGAACATATGCAGTAACACCCTGCAAAGACCGAAAAGGCTCATACGCTCTTTCGGTTTTTGCTGATTCTATCCATTTTTCATAAAGGAGTTTTTACCATGAGCAAGACCATCCTGCTGAATCATAGCAATTGGCATTTTACCAATGAGAACCCCGGCATCCCCACCGCCGTGATGGGCGAGGCCATTACCCTGCCCCACACATGGAACGCCGTGGACGGTCAGGACGGCGGCAACGATTACTACCGCGGCACCTGCTGGTATACGCTGGCTCTGGCAAAGCCCGCCATCCCGGCAGGCGGCAAAGCAATTTTGCAGTTGGACGGTGCCGCTATGACCGCTGTAGTCTACCTGAACGGCGAAAAGCTGGCCGAGCACAAGGGCGGCTATTCTACCTTTCGGGTTGACCTGACCGAACATCTCAAAGAGGAAAATCTGCTGGCGATCAGCGTGGACAACAGCGACAACGACACCGTGTACCCCCAGAAGGCAGACTTCACCTTCTACGGCGGCATTTACCGCGATGTAACTCTGCACATCGTTCCGGCAGAGCATTTCGCTTTGCCCGCAAACGGCGCACCGGCTCTGAAGGTGACCCCCATCGTCACCGACCTTGCCGCTAAGACCGCCGAAGTCACTGTGGAAGCCGCCGTGGTGGGTGCACAGAGCGTTACCTTTGCGCTGGAAGGCCAGAGCATCACCGCTCCGGCGGAAAACGGCACTGCAAAGGCTGTTTTCACCCTGGACAATGCCCGCCTGTGGGATGGCGTGGACGATCCCTTCCTTTACACCGTCTCTGCCAAGCTGGACAACGGTGAAGAGACTTCTGCCCGCTTCGGCTGCCGGAAGTTTGAGTTTGACCCCCAGAAGGGCTTCATCCTGAACGGTCGCAGCTATCCGCTGCGCGGTGTTTCCCGCCATCAGGACCGCAAGGGGGCCGGCATTGCCCTGACAAACGAAATGATGGAGGAGGACATTTCCATCATTCTGGAAATGGGTGCCAACACCATCCGGCTGGCGCACTACCAGCACGCACAGTATTTCTACGACCTGTGCGATGAAAAGGGCCTTGTCATCTGGGCAGAGATTCCCTACATCACCATGCACATGACCAACGGCCGTGCCAACACCCTGACCCAGATGGAAGAGCTGATCGTCCAGAACTACAACCACCCCTGCATTGCCGTTTGGGGCCTGTCCAACGAGATTACCGCCGCATCCGCTGTCAATGAAGATCTGCTGGAAAACCACCGTCTGCTGAACGAGCTGGCCCACAAGCTGGACCCCACCCGGAAGACCACCATGGCAAATGTGTTCATGCTGGAGACCACCAGCCCCATTCTGGAGATCCCGGACGTGAACAGCTACAACCTCTATTTTGGCTGGTATCTGGGCGAACTGGAGCAGAACGACGAGTTCTTTGACAAATACCACGCCGATTACCCCGACCGCTGCATCGGCTTTTCGGAGTATGGCGCAGATGCTAACCCCCAGTATCAGAGCAGCCACCCGGAAAAGGGCGACTACACCGAAAGCTATCAGTGCGTTTACCACGAGCATATTGCAAAGATGATCGCCGACCGTCCTTGGCTGTGGGCGACCCATGTGTGGAATATGTTCGACTTTGCCGCCGATGGCCGGGACGAGGGCGGCAAGCACGGCGAAAACCAGAAGGGTCTTGTCACCTTTGACCGCAAGCTGAAAAAAGACCCCTTCTATCTCTACAAGGCCTACTGGAGCAAGGAGCCCTTCGTGCACCTGTGCGGCAGCCGCTATGTGGACCGCGCCGAGGATGTGACCGAGATCAAGGTCTACTCCAATCTGCCAGAGGTCTCGCTGTACAAGGACGGTCAGCTGGTGGAGACTAAGCAGGGCGACAAGGTGTTCGCCTTCCAGCTGCCCATTACCGGCAAGCACAGCATTGAGGCGCGCTCCGGCGAGCACAGCAGCGTAATTCTGGTGAACAAGGTGGACACCCCCAACCCGGACTACGCCATGGACAACCGCAAGAATGTGACCAACTGGTTTGACGGGGAGCTGGATGCCAGCTGCTGGTCGGTGAAGGACAACATGGCCAAAGCCATGGCAGACCCCAAGGCTGGCCCCATCCTGAAGCAGATCTCCGATAAGGCCGCCGCTGCCCGCGGCGATGTGGCCGCCGCCGTGAAGGATAACCCGGCTCTGGTGGCCATGATGGAGCGCGCCATGCAGCGGATGACCATTGAATCCATGCTGATGCAGGCAGGCGCTTCCGAGGAGGACATCAAGCAGCTGAACCGTGTATTGCAGGGTATTTCCAAGGAGTGAGTTTCGATGAGACAGACTTATTGCAACCCCCTTGATCTGGGCTACCGCTATCAGCACATGAAGGAAGGCCCGCGCACAGCGGGTTTCCGGGAGGGTGCAGACCCGACGCTGGTTTATTTCAAGGGCAAATATTATCTCTTTGTTTCCATGTCGGCAGGCTTCTGGTATTCGGAGGATCTGCTGAACTGGGACTTCCATGCAGACCCCGGCCTGCTGATCTACGACTACGCACCGGATGTGCGGCAGGTGGGCAATTACCTCTATTTCTGCGCCAGCCGCAAGGGACGCAACTGCCCCATTTTGCGCACCGCTGACCCCCTGACTGAGCCGTTTACCGAAGTGTCTGCCCCCTTTGCCTTCTGGGACCCGGATCTGTTCTGCGATGACGATGGCCGAGTGTACTTCTACTGGGGCTGTTCCAATATTGCCCCCATCTACGGCGTGGAGCTGGACCCGGACACCATGACCCCCATCGGTGAAAAGCAGGAGCTGATCTTCGGCAATGAAACTACCCTTGGCTACGAACGCCCCGGCAACAACGGCATTGTGGACCGGGAAGCCAGCGTGCTGTACCAGTCTATGAAGCAGTTCTATGACCCCAAAACCGGCAAGCTGAATCTGCCGCCGCAGATGGCAAACATCCCCGGCCTGAGTGCCGAAAGTCTGACTGCCATGTTCAACGCCATCGGCAAACCCTACATTGAGGGTGCCTTTATGACAAAGCATAACGGCCTCTATTACCTACAATACGCCTGCCCCGGCACCCAATACAACACTTACGCCGATGGTGTATACACCTCCCATTCTCCGCTGGGCCCCTTTGTGCGGCAGGCATCCAACCCGTTCTCTGCAAAGCCCGGCGGATTCATCACTGGCGCAGGCCACGGCAGTACCATTGCCGACCGCTATGGCAACTGGTGGCACGCCTCCACCATGCGTATTTCCGTCAACTATGACTTTGAGCGCCGGGTGGGGCTGTTCCCTGCCGGGTTCGACAAGGACGGGGTTCTCTACTGCAACCAGAACTTTGCCGATTACCCACACTGCATCCCGTCTGGAAAATTCGATGCCGCCAGCCAGCAGCCGGAATGGATGCTGCTGAGCTACAAAAAGCCGGTCACGGCTTCCAGCACCGCAGAAAACAGCAGTCCGGAGCTGGCAGTCAACGAGGACTGCCGCAGCTGGTGGAGTGCCGCCAGCGCAGAACCGGGCCAATGGCTGTGTGTTGATTTGGGAAAGGACAGCGATGTCCGCGCCATTCAGGTAAACATGGCGGACGAGAAGCTGGTAGTGGATTTCCCGGCGGACAGCTACGGCGACGACCGCAAGACCCGCCACATCGAGACCCGCCCGCAGATCTCTCATTACACGGTGGAGACCAGTGTGAACGGCGCAGACTGGACGACCCGCGAAACGGTTGCCCGGGAATGCTCCAACGGCTACTACGAATATGCCGACGGCATCCGCGCCCGGTACGTCCGGGTCACCGGCGGCGAACTGCCCTACGGACAGGCGCTGCGCATCAGCGGCCTGCGGGTGTTCGGCAACGGCGAGGGCCCGAAGCCCGCACAGGCCGAAGCCGCCGGGGCTCGCGTGGATGCACTGGATGCAAAGATCACTTGGAAGCATATCGAAAATGCACAGGGCTGCAACGTCCGCTACGGCGTTGCGCCTGATAAGCTCTATCTGAGCTGGCTGGTGTACGATGCAGACGAAGTGACCCTTTCCACCCTGACCGCCGGGCAGGAATACTACGTCTGCGTGGACAGCTTTAACGAAAACGGCATCATGCCGGGTAAGACTTTCAAACTGGAGGGGTAAACCATGCCCATCAAAGCCGTGCAGCAATTTATGCTGGGCACTGTACTGAGCAACGAGCAGCAGGCCAAAGAGACCCTTGCTGCCATGAAAGCCGCCGGGTACGACGGCATTGAACTGTGTGGATTTATGATCCACCCCATTGGCTTTGTGGTAAAGCTGCTGACCAAGGCCGCCGGTATGCCGGTGGGCAAGGGCGGTAATCTGGACTGGCACAAGCTGGTGCAGGAGGCAGGCCTTCAGGTGGTCAGCCTGCACACCGACCTTGGCTCTCTGGAGCGGGATGCTCACGCTGTGGCCGAGGAAGCAAAGAGCTTCGGCACACAGTATGTGGTCATCACCGGGATGTACCGCTTTGATTACGGCGATGAAGCCACCATGCACGAGCTGGCGCAGCGGCTGAACAAAGCCGGCGAAGCCTTGGCAGCCGAGGGCATCCACCTGCTCTACCACAATCACAACTGCGAGCTGCGGCATGTGAATGCGGAAAAGCGCGCCTACGATATTTTAATCGAGGAAACGAATCCCACCTTTGTCAATTTTGAGTTTGACAGCTACTGGTTCACCGAGGGCGGTGCAAACGCCTTGGCATGGATGCAGCGGCTCGGCTCCCGTATGAAGCTGTGGCACATCAACGACCGGGGCACCCGCATCACCGGCAGTGCCATCACACCCATCCTGAAAACCGACAGCATGGAGCTTGGCACCGGCAACATGGACTTGGACAGCCTGATGGCACAGGCCCTTGCCATGGATGTGGATGCCGTTATTCTGGAAAGCCACCGCAACTGGGTGGACAATTCCCCCGTCAAGAGCTTCCAGCTCAGTGCAAAATACCTTGCACAAAAATTCTGATCTTGACATTCCCTCATCATTTTCTTCTTCATTACCCCCATAAAAGCAACGCCCCGCACCGGTTTCTCCTTCCGGTGTGGGGCGTTGTGTTTTGCGGGGAATCTTTTTGCGTTACAGGGTGTGGGTGCCCGGCTGCAAGGTCAGGCTTCTGCCATCCGGGAGGGTGACTTCTGCGGTTCTGTTGCAGGGCACGGTGATGGTATAGGTCACGGCATCGCCTTCATACTGCCAGCCGCTTTCTATGCGCCCCACCGGGGAATCGTACACCGCTTTTGCCCAGCCCAGTGCAGGGTTCGGGGTGGGGGCGATGGTCAGGGTCTCCCCTGCCAGATGGATGCCGCACACGCCACCGAACAGCCAGCCGCAGATGGCACCGTAGGAGTAATGGTTCAGGGATTCGCTGGGGTGGCCGTTTGCGTCAATGCCCGTCCATGTCTCCCAGACGGTGGTAGCGCCCTGCTTGACCTCATAGAGCCAGCTGGGAGCGGTGTCCTGTAACAGCAGCTTATAGGCGGTGTCGGCATAGCCGTACTTTGCCAGCACCTCGCAGAGGAAGGGTGTAGAAAGGAAGCCGGTGTTCAGGTGATAGCCGTTTTCCGCCACCATCCGGTTCAGGGTATCCGCAGCGGCTTGGCTCTCCTCCTCGCCCAGCAGTGCAAAGGCAATGGCGCGGACGTATTCGCACTGGCGGTCAGAAGTGATTTTCCCATTGTCAGTAAAGGCGGCGCGGTACGCCTTTACCGCCTTTTCTGCCGTGTCGCGGTACTGCGCTGCGTCCTCTGCCTTGCCCAGCGCCTGTGCAATTTCTGCCAGAAGCCGCCCGGAATAAGCCAGATACGCCGTACCCACGCTCTTGCGCGGGTTCATCATGGCCTGCATGGGGGTAATGCCCGGCTCACACCACTCGCCGTAGTCCAGACCGTTCAGCACCGTGTACTTGGCGTATGCCCCGGTCTGCTGTTCCTCGGTGGTCTGCTGGGCACGGCCCAGCAGGAACGCATACCACTTCTGCATCATCTCGTAGTTGTCCGCCAGAATTTTGCGGTCACCCGTGCGTTTGTACAGGGCATACGGCACCAGAATCGCCGCATCGCCCCACCCTGCCGACATGCAGAGCATCGGGGTCATGTAGCCGGGGCGGCTGGTGGGCGGCGCAATGTTCGCCATGCGTCCATCCGGGTACTGGTTCAGGCGGCATTCTGCCAGCCATTTTTCCACCACCGGGTAGCAGTCCATCAGGGTCAGGCCGGTCTCGATGAACACCCCCATATCGCCCGTCCAGCCAGCGCGCTCGCGGGTGGGGCAGTCGGTGGGGATATCGCAGAAGTTGCTCTTCTGGCTCCACACACTGTTTTGCACCAGCTGATCCACATCAGCGTTGCTGCACGCAAAGCTGCCGGTGACCGGCATCTCCGAATAGACGGCGTGGGCAGTAAACTCTGCGCCGGTCAGGTCGATGTCCGTTTCCACCTTTGCGTACCGGAAGCCCATGATGGTAAAGCTGGGCTTGTAGTGGTTCTCGCCCTCCTTGCAGATAAGTTCCAGCAGCTGCGCCGTGCCACCCTCCTTGTGGCGGTTGCGGTCCTGAAAGTTCTCCTGCGTAAAGTTGCCGTTCTCGTCCAGTGCTTCGCCGCACAGCAGCCGGAGCTTCTGCCCGGCATGGGCGGTCAGCTTCATCTCCACATAGCCTGCCATGTTCTGGCCAAAGTCCAGCACGGTCTCACCGTTGGGGGTGCACAGCAGCCTGCCTGCAAAGGCCTCCTGCTCCCGGATAGGCACAGTGTTCATGCCGGTGATGGGCAGGGAGTTCGGCTGGGTCTTTACGCCATGCCAGCCGGAAAGATCCCCTTCCAGCCGGGCATCGTACACTTCGCCCTGCTGCATATCATTTTGGCGAATCGGGCCGCACTGGGTGGCCTCCATGTCGTCGTCCGAAGCGCAGACCGCCTTGCCGTCCACTTCCAGCTGGAACAGGGCAGCCACTTCTTTCCCGAACAGGTCACGGTCTCCATCCACGCCGGAGGTACTGCGGTACCAGCCATCGCCCAATGCGATGAGCAGCTCATTTTCACCGTCACGGACAAGTGCGGTCACATTGTAGGTCTGTGCCCCAAGGTGCTTGTCTGCAGTAAAGCTGCCGGGGGCTAGCACCATATCGCCGACCCGCTTGCCGTTCAGCCATGCCGCATACAGTCCCTTAGCGGTAATGTACAGCCGCTTGCTTTCTCCCGCCGGAGCGGTGAACGTTTTGCGCAGATAACTTGCCGGGCGGTGGGGCTGATAAGGCTGCGCCTGCCCTTTGCCGGAGGCTTCCAGCGCCGCCTGCTTCTGCTCCCAGTTGGGCTTTGCAAAGGCGTTGATGGCATCAGCGCAGTCGATGTCCGGCTCTTCTGTCTCCGGGCAGACCCACACGCCCTGCCAGTCTGCCTGTGCAAGCCCGGTCTCGAAGGAAGCGGTGCTCCATGCACCGGGCTGGTCATTTTCATCCCACAGGCGGATGCGCCACCGTCCCTGCGTCTTGGGCGGTACAGCGCTGGGCGTTTCGGTGTGCATCACACTGCCCAAAGCCTTTCCGCTCGCCCACAGCGTTTCGGCTCCGGCAGTTACTTCAATTTCGTAGGCGGTCTGGCGCACGCCTTCGGCGCACTGCCACGATAAAAACAGCGTCCCGGCATCTATGCCGAGAGGCTGGGTCAGATGATTCGTTTTCAGGTTTGTTGCTTGCATCATCCGCATCTCCTTTTTCCGTTTGATTTCTGTTCTTATTATAAAGAGAATCCCACGGAATAAGGGTGCAAAATTTTGTGTTATCGGTCAAAAAATCGTGTTATTTATGACAATTTAAAAAATTCATCTTGCTTCACGACTTTTCATCCGTACTGTCTGCGGTTTTCCTGTTATACTTTGGGCAAGAAAACCAGAGGGCTGCGGACTGCCCTCAAACGAAAGGAAGGCATTACAGAATGGACATTGAAAAGATCCTCCAGCAGATGACACTGGAGGAAAAAGCAGACTTCTGCTCCGGTTCGGATTTCTGGCATACACAGCCGGTGGAGCGGCTCGGTGTGCCTGCCGTGATGATGAGCGACGGCCCCAGCGGTCTGCGCAAACAGGACGAGCAGGGCGACCATCTGGGCATCAACGAAAGCATCCCTGCGGTCTGTTTCCCGTCCAGTGCGGCGGTGGCTTCCAGCTTTGACACCGCTCTGGCAGAAAAGCTGGGCGAAACGCTGGGCAACGAGTGCCGCGCCGAGAATCTGGCCCTGCTGCTTGGCCCCGGTCTGAACATCAAGCGCAGCCCGCTGTGCGGACGTAACTTTGAGTATTTCAGCGAGGACCCCTATCTCAGCGGTGAGATGGGGGCGGCACTGGTCAACGGCATCCAGAGCAATGGTGTGGGCAGCTGCATCAAGCATTTTGCCGCCAACAATCAGGAGACCGACCGGATGGTCAGCGACAGCGTGATGGACGAGCGCACCCTGCACGAGATCTATCTTCCCGCCTTTGAAACGGTGGTCAAAAAGGCAAAGCCGCTGGGCGTGATGGCCGCCTACAACAAGCTCAACGGCACCCACTGCTCGGAGAACAAGGAACTGCTGACCGACATCCTGCGCAAACGCTGGGGCTATGAGGGCATGGTGGTGACCGACTGGGGCGCAGTAAAAGACCGCGCCAAGGGCATCGCCGCCGGACAGGATCTGGAAATGCCCGGCGGAAGCGGCCGCGGCACAAACTCGATCCTTTCTGCCATCAAGGCAGGAACGCTCTCGGAGGAGGAGTTGAACGCTGCCGTCCGCAACCTGCTGCGGTTCGTGGATTCTGTGACCAAAACTGAAAACGCGAGCGCCGTATTTGACCGGGACGCAGACTACCGGATGGCAGTTTCTGTTGCAGAGAACTCTGCGGTTCTGCTGAAGAACGAAAAGGGCGTACTTCCTCTGGCAAAGGGCTGCAAGGCGGTGTTCCTTGGCGAATTTGCGCAGCACCCCCGGTATCAGGGCGGCGGCAGCAGCCATGTCAACAGTGCGAAGGTCAGCTGTGCGCTGGAGCACGCTCCCGGTGTAGCCTATGCACAGGGCTACCGCACCGATGAGGATACCGTTGATCCTGCGCTGGAACAGGCCGCCGTGGCTGCTGCTGCAGACGCAGAGGTCGCCGTGATCTTTGCCGGACTCCCGGAGCGGTACGAGAGCGAAGGCTACGACCGCACCACCCTTGCCATGCCGGAAAATCAGAATCATCTGATCGCCGCAGTCGCTGCGGTACAGCCGAATACCGTGGTCGTCCTGCACAACGGCTCTGCCATCGAAATGCCGTGGGTCAACGATGTCCCGGCTGTTCTGGAACTGTACCTTGCCGGTGACGGTGCCGGAGAAGCCGCCGTGAATCTGTTGTACGGCGCTGTCAACCCCAGCGGCAAGCTGGCAGAGACCTTCCCCCGGAGGCTGAGCGACACCCCGGCTTATCTTTCCTTCCCCGGCGAGCGGGAGACCAGCGTTTACTCTGAGGGCGTATTTGTCGGCTACCGCTACTACGACACCACGGAAGCAGATGTTCTGTTCCCCTTCGGTCATGGCCTTTCCTACACAACCTTTGAATACAGCGTACTCCGGCTGAGCCGCAGCACCGTCCGTGAGGGTGAAGAAGTGCAGGTCACCGTCACGGTAAAAAATACCGGCGCAGTCGCCGGCAAGGAAACGGTGCAGCTCTATGTAGCACCGCCCAAGGGTGAGCGTCACCGTCCGGTCCGGGAACTGAAAGGTTTTGCCAAGGTGTCCCTGCAGCCCGGTGAGAGCAAGGAGGTGCAGTTCACACTGGACAAGCGCAGCCTTGCCTATTATGAGCCGGAACTGCATGATTTCTATGCAGAAAGCGGCACTTACCAGATCTGCGTTGGTGCATCCAGCCGGGATCTGCGCCTGACCGGCTTGCTGGAATGGCAGGCAGCGCAGCCGCTGCCGGTACACTTTACCGCAGCCTCCACTCTGAAGCAGGTCATGACCCACCCGGTGGGTGCTGCCATCATCGGACCGATCCTGCAGCATATGGCCGCAGCCGCAGGCAGCGCCACCGGAAAAAAGGACGATGATGATTCTTCTCTGTCCATGATGATGGGAATCCAGCTCAACACGCTGATTGATTTCCACGTCCTGACCGAGGAGCAGCTGAACGGCATCCTGAGCCAGATCAATCAGGCGTAAGGCAGGGATTACGCGATAAAATAAGTCCTACTCTCTCCACTTTATTGCCATAAATTTTCCAAAAACCTCTTGACGCATTCTACATACAGTGGTATTTTTCTTGTAAATCCCACTGCTTTTGTGGATTGGCCCAAAACCATCCACAAGATGTGGTCGTGTTCATTTTGAACACAGCCACAGAAAGTGGTTGGTTATCACCGTGAGACCCACCACTTCCGTGAGGAAAAGTCCACGAAAGGACTTACCGTCCCGCAACACACCCGATTCATTTTGCCGCTTACTTCACCCGACAAAATCCATCGCTGCGCTGCGTGGGCGGTATTTTTCTTTTTCACAAATAAAATCTTATGTA
>ENA-OOWO01001004-OOWO01001004.1-human-gut-metagenome-genome-assembly--contig:-NODE-1004-length-18686-cov-3.791316_pt1 | contig 18686 bp, 18 predicted proteins | sample MGYA00241579_ERZ501327 | MGnify/ENA primary metagenome ERZ501327 (study PRJEB25962, sample SAMEA2042836) | human gut metagenome | biome: human gut; feature: human-associated habitat; material: faeces...
CGTGTCTGCTTCCCGAATGTTTACGGTATCGATATGCCGACTCGCTCGGAACTCATTTGCGGAGACGGCAAGACCGATGATGAAGTCTGCAAGATTCTTGAAGCTGACGCTGTGGTTTACCAACGCTTGGAAGACTTAAAGTCTGCCCTTCATGATATGAATCCCGCCATTGAGCGTTTTGAATGCTCGTGCTTTGACGGTGAGTACATTACGGGTGACATTACGGAAGAGTACTTGGCTAAACTTGAAGCACAAGCAAAAGCTGCTAAAGCTCAACCGAAAAAAGTTGACGAAGACTGATCGATTAGACGATTAGGTCTTTAATTGGGGAGTTCTTTGAATGAGGAACTCTCCATTTTTTGTTTATAAGGAGTCAAAAATTCTAAAAACGTAGCATTTTAATTCTTAAAAAATCTAAAAAACGTTACAAAATCCCATTAAAAATATTTAAAAAACGTTACAATGCTCATTATTAGATGACCAGATTAGCGTTGGGAGATGAGATGTTAGAGCGAAAACTTTATGCAAGGTTGCTTCAATGGAAATCACAAAAAAGAAGAAAGGCACTTTGTATATCGGGGGCAAGACAAGTCGGGAAGACAACACTCATTCGGCAATTCGGTAAAGAGCAGTACAAGCATTTCGTTGAGATAAATTTTCTAAATGACCCTTTGTCTAAAACGATATTTTCCGGTTCATTGCGCCCTCAGGAGTTACTGGCCAACTTAACAGCCTATGTCAGACAACCGCTTGAAATTGGCAATACATTAATTTTTTTGGATGAAATTCAAGAGTGTCCACAAGCTCGGGTGGCTATTAAGTTTTTAGTCGAAGACGGTCGTTTTGACTACATTGAATCCGGTTCTTTATTGGGTGTTAGTACAAAATCCGTTCCCTCTTTGCCGGTTGGGTTTGAAGAACCGGTCACCATGTATCCTTTGGATTTTGAGGAATTTTGTTGGGCCAATGGCGTTCAAAAAAAGACAATTGAATTGTTACATGACGCGTACTTGAATAAACGTCCTGTCAGCGAATTGATTCACGAGACGATGAAAAAATTATTTTATTCATATCTCGTGGTCGGGGGAATGCCGGAAGCGGTGAATATTTTCGTGTCTACGAACGATATCGTGCAAGTGATCTCTTTTCAGCGAGAGATTCTGGCTCTTTATCGACAGGACATAGTCAAATACTCTACTCAAAATAGCAATAAGATTCATCGTATTTTTGATGCCATCCCCGAGCAGTTGGATGAAAAGAACAGGCGCTTTACTTTGTCGTCTTTGGAAAAAAATGCCAGACAAAATCGGTATGAAAGCTCTTTTTTATGGCTCAATGATGCGGGCGTCGCGCTTGCCTGCTACAACGTCACGCAGCCAACCATTCCGCTTAAATTAAACGAAAAACACAATTTATTTAAACTTTATCTCTGTGATACCGGTTTATTGACTGCTGCCTGCGCGCAAAACATTCAATTCGCATTGCTTAATGGTGATGTTTCTGTCAATTGGGGCAGTATTCTTGAAAACGCGGTGGCTCAACAACTTCTGGCGAATGGTTTCCCATTAAGGTATTTCAATTCAATTCGACACGGAGAGGTTGACTTTGTTGTGGAGAAGAATGGAAAAGTTTTGCCGGTTGAGGTGAAGTCCGGGAAAAGTTTTAAGTTACATGCGGCATTAAATAATGTTTTGGATGTAAAAGATTGGGGAATATCCGAGGCCGTTGTTTTGTGTCAAGGTAATGTGGACAGAGATGAGCGCATTCTTTATTTACCTTGGTACATGGTGATGTTTTTGAAGGCAGACCAATTGCCTAGACAATGGCTCCACCGAGTAGACATTGGAGCTCTGGCTGTTTAGTGAATGGAGAAAAAGCGATCAACTAATGAACAATGTCATCCTGCTTGATGACTTTCCAGATCGTCAACAGAATGATTTTGATATCAAATAAAAGAGAGCGCTTTTTCATATATGCGATGTCTAAGCTAGCCTTGTCATCGCCGCTTATGCATGTGCGCCCGTTAATCTGAGCCCAACCGGAAATTCCGGGTAAAAGCTTATCAACGCCCGCCGCTTTTCTCAGTTCCAAAACATGGGTTTCAATCGGCAAAAGCGGTCTGGGGCCAATAAGACTCATGTCACCTTTTAAAACCGACCAGAATTGAGGAATTTCGTCTAGGCTGGTTTTTCTAATAAATTCTCCAACCTTGGTGATGTAGCTGCCGGCATTGGTGAATTTTTCAGCTTCTACAATGGGTGCACCAACACTCATGGAACGAAATTTCGGCATGATAAATGGCCTTCCATTTCGACCAATACGTTCAGACCAGTATAAGACAGGGCCGGGAGAATCAAGCTTAATAGCAATGGCAACGATTAACGCTACAGGTAACATGATTGGCAGCGAAAGCAAAATCAACACAATGTCAAGTAAGCGTTTCATCAATGAGCGAGAAAAGAGTAGAACAATTCAGTTCTGAATTCTAAAACAAAATACGACTTTTTTAGAGTGTTCTACCATTCCGATAAAAGCCATTGCCGAAGATCTTGGTGTTCAATGCCTTTTTGCGGTCTCAAGATCGGGTCCAAGCTAAGTACAACCTTCGGGAAGTTATCCGGTATTGATAAAAGTGCCCCGAATTCACGTTCTTCGGTTTCCTTATTGGCTAGTAAATAGGCCACTTGAACATAGAGGGTTTGATTGTTTTTTCTCGCTATGAAGTCAACCTCAAGTTCTTTCGACGGTTTTTGAGCGCAAGCAATTCTTCCAATGCTTACTTTCCAACCACGTCTGCGTAACTCAATCGCGACAATGTTTTCTAATATCTGATCAATATTTATTTGGTTAGATAAAAACAAAGCCTGACGCAAGCCATGATCATTGATGTAAAACTTATGGTTGAAGGCTAGCATACGTTTACCTTCGGCCGTTTCAAAATTCATTTTTTCGAAAATAAAAGCTTCGCAGGCAGCCTCAATAAAATTGGCCAAGGTTTCCTTGCTGGGTGCTCGCCCTTCAGATTTCAAATATCTGGCCAGGGAAGCGATTGATATTGGATGCCCGGTTTGGTCAAAGAGGTAACGGAGAACTTTTTTGAATAGTTCAACATCACGGATTTGACGTCGCGAGATGATGTCCTTAATAAAAATGGTGTCAAAAAGGTCGCTTAAGTACTGTTGCCAAGCTTCAAAGGGGCGCTTGGAAAATCCATGAGCCCAGGCGGGCATTCCTCCGACGGTGAGGTAGGTATTAAAAATTTCATTTATTGATAAATCAGAGTTTCCTTTATTACAAAGGACAAATTCTTTAAATGAAAAAGGGAAAACTTCAAAAGAAACGTAACGACCGCTTAAATGAGTGGCGAGTTCTCCGGATAATAATTTTGAATTGGAACCGGTTATGAAAATACTGGCAATGGCGTGCTGACGAAGGGAATTCACCATGATTTCCCAGCGATCAACATTCTGTACTTCATCTAAAAAAACAAAAGAAGGGGTTTGTTGTTGAGCAAAGTGCAATATTTTTTCATGAATCTCTTCAAGGGGAAGCGAGCGCCAACGGATATCTTCAAAATTAATACTTAAGAAATGGTTGTCTTTAAGGTGTAAAGAATTGGAAATATCTTCTTTGATAAGTTCAAAAAGGGTGGATTTGCCGGTACGTCGCATACCGGTTAAAACTTTGACCAAATCCAAATCATTGTAAAATGGTTTGATCTTTCCCAATAGATCAGATCGTGGTACTAATAGTTCGTTCATTTTTGTCCCCTTTTTTTTGTTATTGGTCATTATATCGAACAATTTTGATTAATTTTAAATTTTATTCGATATGTCGAACAGAATGACAAGAAAGTTAAAATTTTGTTCGATATAGATTGACGAATTAATTGTGGGTAACGGTTAAAATCAAAGAAAAAACAAGGATTATTTGTGTCAACAGGTCTATTTACCCACGAATCGTGTTATCGCCACATCACAGGATTCTCGAGTCCGGATTCGCCTGAGCGAATTCGAGCGATAGAGGAGCGATTGGTAGCTTCAGGTTTGGAAAGTGCTTTTTGTCGGAAACAGACCGAGCGCCAGGCTTCTTTAGAGGATCTTTTACGCGCCCATGATCAACAATACGTCGATCACGTTTGCTCTTTGATTCCCCCAAAAGAAGGTGAATTGGTTCATATCAGTGAGGATACGATTGTGAGCCATGATTCGTGGACGGCCGCATTAGAAAGCGCGGGTTGTGTGCTTGAGGCGCTCGATGAAGTCCACTCTGGCAAACTCACCAATGCGTTTTGTTGCGTTCGCCCACCGGGTCATCATGCTCATCGAGATAAAGCGGAAGGTTTTTGTATTTTCAACAATGTGGCGATTGCGGCACTTTACGCAAGGGATGTTTTGGGCATTGAGCGAATTGCAGTCTTAGATATTGACGCGCACCATGGAGATGGGACTGAGGATATTTTGGCTGGGCTTGAGGGTATTCATTTCTTCTCTTTTTTTGAAAAAGAGATTTTTCCGTATCCGAAGCTTGAGAGTTTGGCGCCTAATGTTCACAAGTTTGCGCTTGTGGCCGGTGACAGAGGAGAGGCTGCTTGTGAGGTGATTCGTTCCAAGTGGGAGCCTTTGATTCGTGAGTGTCATCCGCAGCTTATCTTAATTTCGGCTGGTTTTGACGCTCATATGGCCGATACCATGTCGGGATTGGATTTCTCTGATTTGGACTATGCCCATATCACACGAATCATTGATGATATCGCGCGTAGCGTTTGTGATGAAAAAATCGTCAGCGTGCTCGAAGGCGGCTATGAGCCTCGGAGTCTTTCAAGAGCGGTTGTTGCCCACATCAGAACATTAGCCCATGTGTAAAGGATCCAAGAGTGTCGCTATTTTCACTTAAGCATTTAAAAGAAGGCGTTTCAGGCCGTGAGGTGCTCTCTTGGGCAGCCTTTGATTTTGCGAATTCCGGCTATACAACCGTTGTTCTCACAGCGGTTTTTAATGCTTATTTTGTCAGTGTGATTTGTGAAGAGGCTTCTTGGGCGACACTTCTTTGGACAACGGTTATCGCGGCAAGCAATATTTTGGCTATTGTTTCCATGCCTCTTATTGGTGCGGCCAGTGACCTTAAAGCCAATAAAAAGTTTTGGACGGTGCTGATGAGTTTGATTTGTATCGCGGGCACCGTCGGTTTGGCTTTTACCGGCACCGGTACGATTGTCTGGGCCGTTCTTATGGTCATTGCCAGTAATTTCGCCTATAACGTCGGAGAGACGCTTAATTCTGCTTTCTTGCCCGAAATCGCCGACGACCGCTCCATTGGGAAAGTCTCCGGTTGGGGATGGAGTTTTGGGTATTGTGGTGGTCTTTTGACTTTGGGGTTAAGCTTGGCTGTCGTTTTGGCTATGCAGTCAAAGGGATTTACCGCTGAGGATTATGTCCCCTACACTATGCTCATCACGGCGGTTATCTTTTTTATCGCAGCCCTACCTCTTGCTTTATGGCTAAAAGAAAGAGCCGTGCCCAGAACCCAATCATCATTTTGGTCTTTGGTTAAAGAATCCCAAACTAGCCTTATTAAAACATTCAAAAGTCTGCCCGCTCACCGAAATTTTGCGTGGTTGGTTGCTAGCGGTCTCTTCTTCCAAGGCGGAATCGCTGTTGTGGTGACACTGGCTGCGGTTTACGCCGACCAAGCCATGGGATTTACACCGGACGAAACGATTCTCCTTGTGTTGCTCGTCAACATCACCGCGGCAATCGGAGCCTTTGCTTTTGGCTATGTGGAGGATCGTATTGGTCACAAAAATGCCTTGATCGTGACGCTTTTTATTTGGATAGCCATGGTGGGTGTGGCTTATTTTGCTCAAACTAAAGCGCTTTTTTGGGTGGCGGCGAATTTGGCCGGTATTGCAATGGGATCAAGCCAGTCAGCAGGTCGCGCTTTGGTTGGTGTTCTGGCTCCTGAAAAAGACCGAGCGGCATTTTATTCATTTTGGAATATGGCGCTGTGGGTAGCCAATATCATTGGTCCGATGACTTATGGACTGATTACTTGGGTGACAGGTAACGATCAACGCTTGGCTCTTTTATGTACGGGGATGTTCTTTGTTGTGGGTTTGATTTTTCTGCTTCCGATGAAGTTATCAAAAACGAAAGAAAATTTTCAGAAAATCTGAAAAATATTTTTAGAAAATATCACTTCTGTCCAAATCGAAAATGTGCATAGGCTAATTTAGGAGGTCTCACCTCAATAAACATGAGGCTTCCCGAAGCGCTGCTTAAAAGTAGGCCCTCCCGAGACTTTTCAACCCGAATTTTCCATTAGACCTGAAGGGGACTTTTGAAGTATCATTTTTCTAATGGGATTCCATTAGAAATAAATGTTGTAATTCATTGATATTACGATAGATTTTTTTGTTAAAAGTGCCTTTGGAGGCTGATTATGACCAAGTTGGGCTATCAAATTGGCTTTTCCAACGCCGACAATGTTTCAGCGTGGGGCGGATTGGCTCTTTGGTCACAATTTCTAAAAGGTCTTCGCTTTAGAGATCAGCTGGCTCGATGGTCCTTGCCTCACCCACAATCCAATCGCGGTTATGATCCCTGCTTGCTTGTTGAGCAATTCGCCACCAATATTCTTTGCGGGGCCAATCGATTCTGCCACATCAATACGTTACGCACTGATAAGGTGATCGCTCAGATTTGCGATTGGTCTAACATGCCTGAGCAAAAGGCTTTCAGTCGCTTTTTTCAACGTTTCACCACGTCCAATCAAAGTGCCGTCTTGATGACTGAGGTTTACAGTTGGTGCGCCGACCAAGCTCGAGTCTCAGACTGCGTCACGTTGGACGTGGACTCCACGGCCATCACTCGTTTCGGCAGTCAGCAAGGGGCCGAGGTGGGTTACAACCCTCGCTATCACGGTCGAAAAAGTCACCATCCTTTGTTGGCCTTTCTCACAGAGCCCAACTTGATAGTCAACTTTTGGCTGCGTCCCGGAAACTCTCACACGGCCAATAACATCGAAGGATTCCTGGAGCAAACCAAGTCGCACTTAGGCGCCAGACGCATTGGTTTATTGCGTGCCGACAGTGGTTTTCTCTCACCTAAAGTCATTGAGTGGTGTGAGAAACAGAATGCCGATTTCATCATTCCCGCCAAAATGACTCAGGTGATACAACGCACGATTGGCCAAGTTCATGATTGGTGTGATGTGAGCGATGGCATTGCGATTTCCGAGGCTAGCTACAAGGCATTGTCTTGGGATAAAGCCTATCGAGTGATTTTTATTCGTCAGGACAAAGACATCCGAGAACAGCATAGGAAAAAGTTTGAGCCTGTTTGAGGATGATTGGGATTTTGAACATTATCGCTACAGTGTTTTAGTCACGAACATGAAATACGATGCGGCGACGATATGGCGGGTGTATCGATTAAGAGCCAATTGCGAAAATCAGATCAAAGCGCTGAAGGAAGATTTCGGATTAAACAGCTTTGTGATGAAGGACTATTGGGCGACGGAAGTTGCATTGACCTTGGCAATGTTGACGGCCAACCTGGCAAGCCTGTTTCGCAGAAGCTGTTTACAGTTGAGGAAAAACCACCGCATGCAATACATTTTGCAACACGTTTTAGTGGTGCCAGCTCGATATTTATCCAGTAAAAATGTAGAGCCGGATAGGTTGATTCTCTACGTCAAAGGCAGAAAACGGAAATGGCTTTCAGAGCTCTTTGACCCTAACAAAATTATTGTCCAATCCGGCTAATGGAAAATTTGGGATAATTCGTTTCTATTTTGGCGCAGTTTAAAAGTGTTATGAAGTTGTAGGCGTAGGTATTTTGCATTTTTCTAATACAAGCAAAGTGTAAAAACTACGTGGGAGCTTCGTAAGGGAGCGCAGGTTTGTAATGATTCACTTAAAAATTTAAAGAGCAAATGTAGAAAAAAGAGCCTTTATAACCACTTTGCCTTACAATGGAGACTATCGTCTAGTGGATCAAACAAAGGAAATCAAGTGTCGGTTAACAGTATGACGGGCTTTGCCCATCTTCAGATTGAAACGCTTTTAGGGGTGCTCGCAATTGATGTGAAAAGCGTTAATTCTCGCTATCAGGAAATTGCAATGCGTTTACCTGAAGAATTGCGTTTTTTAGAAGGTGACGTTCGTACCCTGATAGCGAAAAGTGTTGCTCGCGGCAAGATTGAATGCCGGATGCAGTGGGTTGGGGAAGCGGTTTGTGAACAGACACTAAATCAAACAGCTGTAGCTAATCTGCTTTCTCTTCAAAAAGAAGTTGAGATGATTCAACCCGATGTGATACCGTTAACTGTTTCTCAAATTTTGAGTTTCCCAGGAATTCTAGAGCCCAAGAGTGTCAATTTTGATGAACTAAAGACTCAGGTTTTAGAGGGACTCAATAAGACATTAGAAGTATTTTTAGAAGCGAGAAGACGAGAAGGTGAAGCGTTGGCCGTTGTTTTAAATGACTATTGTGATCGAATAGAAGAAACGGTCAATGAATTAGCACCTAAGATTCCTGAGATTATTACCAGTATCCAAAAGAAGCTCGAGGAACGTTTGGAAGAGGCTTTATCCAAGACATTGGTTGAGCGTTCAACATTGACTCGAGAAGAAGTTAGTGACCGAATTCGTCAAGAAGTGATTCTCTACGCCATCAAGCTTGACGTTGATGAAGAGATGAAGCGTTTGTTAACGCATGTTAAAGAAGTCAGAAGGTTACTCAGCAATGGTGGTGAAGTGGGTAAAAGGTTGGATTTCATGATGCAGGAACTCAATCGTGAAGCTAATACGTTGGGCAGTAAAGCGGCCGCCATTGAAATGACTCAAACGTCTTTGACCCTAAAAGTCAATATTGAGAAGATGCGTGAGCAGGTTCAAAATCTCGAGTAATTCTTTTTTGAGCGATTGCAGAAGTTTCCCGCACAGCCGAGTTATCCAGAATGCAAAAGTAGCGCTGTTCTTCTATTGCATTAATCTCATTTTGCAATTTTTCTCCCGAAAAATTTTTTGGGATTATTTGGGAGCTGAATTACTTGGGCTAAATACAACCGTTTAAAATCTTCTACAGTTTTTAAACCTTGCTGAATCTGGTATCGGGGCGGCAGTGGCTTTCGCGTTATATAAACCCCTAAGTCAGAATAATAGGCAAGAAATTATTGATATCGTTTCGTTGCAATGTTGGTTTTATCGTTGGGTTGTTCGTTGCCGTTGGTTCAATCGTTTTAATGGCATTTTTCCCATGGATTTTTGCTAAAGCTGATGTGCCATTAATTTATGCTTATGGAACATTCATTGCCTTTTTGATCAGTGCGCTATTGGGTTACTTTATCAATTACAAGATGATCGTTTTATCAGCTGATCACAAAGAGTACAAGATCACTATTGAAACCCAGGGTATAAAAGTTATAAAAGTATTTATCCAAATTTTTGTGATTTGGAAATTTCCATATGGATATATTTTTTGGATAGCATTAGAAATTCTTGCAGGTATTGTAACTTCAATTCGTTTGGTTCAATGTGTAAAAAAAGAATACCCGTGGTTGATTGTAAATGTTGAAAATGGTAAAGAGTTAGCACAGAAATACCCGTTTGTTTTAACAAAAACAAATGTTTTTCCACAGATTTGGAGGCTTTGTATTACACCAAATTACCCCTTTAATTATATTTATGTTTACGACACTTACAGACGTTGCAATATATGGGAATTATATGATTGTAATAGCTGGGTGTTTTATGCTCATTGATGCGGTATTTCGAGGTTTTAATGCTAGTGTAGGTAATTTGATTTCAGAAAATGATATGTGCCATATTAGACAGGTGTTTTGGAAAATTTTGACATTTAGACTGTTTACTACAGGACTTCTTTGTTGTGGAGTTTATTTGCTATCAGAGCCTTTTGTTACTTTGTGGGTAGGGATGGATTATGTTATGGATACCGTTCCTATGCTTGCACTAGTTGCGATCTACTTTATTCAGATGAATAAAACCAGCGAGATGTTCCTTTGGGGCTTGGGGCTATTTCAAGACATCTGGGCACCAATTACAGAAGCAATGCTTAATATAGTTCTTTCCGTACTAATGGGTATGTTGTGGGGGCTTCCTGGAGTCTTTATTGGAGTTTTGATAAGTCAAATAATCATTGTCAATAGTTGGAAGCCCGCATTTTTGTTCATGAGTGGTTTTAACGAGTCTGTAAAAGAATACGTTGTCAAATATACTAAGAAAATGTTCTATCTATTTATAATATTTTTTGTAATGTGTTATGCGTATAATCACTTCGTAGTTATGCAGACTGAAACGTATTTAGATTAGTGAAATAAGGTCGTAGTTTCGGAATTTTGATTTTCACTTTTTTTAAATACTTGACAGAAATGAGGATCAAAATGCACAAACGCTTTTCTGAAGAATTTAAAAAATCAGCCATCATCCGTGTCCAAAACGGAGAATCTCAACTGAGCGTTGCCAATAGTCTTGGGATCAGTTACAAAACACTCAATCGTTGGATCATTCAAGCCAAAGGGCAAATGCCTTCAGAGAATGTTTCCTTATCTGAAGAAAATGCTCGGTTACGCAAGGCTCTGAAAGAACGAGAAGCAGAAATTGCTTTTCTAAAAAATCTCTGGAACCCGACTCTTTGTCAAGGGGTGGACAACAATATTTCCCGATTACTCCATTTTTAAATGGAGTAGCCAAGCCAACTTTAGCTATGAATAGCTTTTAATCCTGAGCATCTTATCAAAATCAATTAGATCATGTGAGGGGCCTTATCTATCAATCTCTCCGAGCTGTTGTAAGCGCAATATTCTGCACTATTTGCTCACCATGAACTTCAAGAAAGAATGCTGGTGTCTAAAAAGCGGCAATGTTTGTTTAGAAAACAACTTTTTTTACCAGACTGTTCAGCATTGCCTTCGGCTTCTCATGTTTTATTGACTTCGATTGACTCCTGAGGTTAATTTTCTTTAACGATTGTTTATGTCTTCGGCAACGAACATTTGGCGACTCCGGCCTTTCTGTAGTCAAATGCCTCATTCTTGGACAAAATGGCCCAAACAATTCGCAGCAGTTTGGCCGCTAAGGCTACTACAAGTTTCCCATGATTGAGGGTTTGACGTTTTCGCTGTATCCAACGCCGGAGCTGACAATCTCGAAACTTACCTTTACCATCGAGCATCAATAACGAACTGGCCGCTTGGACAAGATAAGTACGAACCAGCTTATCACCTCGTTTAGTAATTTTGCCCATTTTCAGACTATGTCCGGTAGTGATATTCCTCGGTACTAAACCAAAATACGCCGGCAACGTCCGAGGACTAGGAAATCGTGCAATATCTCCTATTGCAACCTTTAGACCGGCGCTACTTATGGGGCCCAAGCCCGGTATCTTTCTTATTTTCTGACAAAATTCATCCCCCTGAGTGAATGCCTCAATTTTTTTTGTTAGTTCGCGAGCTTTCTTTTGAAGATCCTTATACGTTTTCACCATTTCTTTAAAAATATCCTTCACATCCTCCGGCAAGTCTGCATCCTCAATCAAGGCAATCAAACGCATTTCGCTGGATAAACTTTTTGCTAAACGAAGCCCCCAATATTGCGCCACCCCCTTCAGTGAGGTTAAGGTTTTACGGTACTCATCGATGTAATGTTCTCTGACAGTCAACAACGTTTGTAATTGCATTTCATCCCTATTTTTTGCTCGAACAAATTTCAAACGCTTCTGTTGTCCCAAGAAGGCTAAGGCCTCCGCATCGTTGAGATCATTCTTTTGACCGGAAAAATAAGTATCGATGTAATTTTGAACGGCTTTGCCGGGAATAATTCGGCATTGGTGACCATAGAGTTCAAGTTGGTTGGTTCAATAATGTGACTCACAACACGGTTCCATGGCAAAAGTCGTTGGATCGGTGTCTCTGGAGAATTCAACTAATTGCTTGTAGCTAAGACGATCTATGCGAATGATTTCTCCCTCTAAGGTGATTCCGACAAAACTGAGATCATTTTTTGCCAAATCCAGTCCGATTATTTCCCACGATAATTTGGCATTTAATGCTTTCGATTGTATCCTTGAATTTGACATGGTGTCCTCCGTTTGGTTTGCACTTTTATTTTCCTCTTTATCGGGAAAAAGAGGAGGGTTCCATGTCATTAGCAGCGGCGTACTTCGCAAAGATACCGTAACGAGGTACGCCTTCCTTGAACACTGCATTCGTTGTGCAGAAGTTGGTCGGCATGCTGCTTTGCCAGTCACCCGTGCTTGTCATTTGTTGGGCGTCAGCGTCAGCGGTTTTTATGCCTGGAGAAATAGTGATAAAGAGCATCGGTTTGGAGTGGTTCATACCGACGCTTTTATTCTTGAAACGCTCAAAGCAGAAATTAAAACCGTGACAAAAAGCTATGTCCCCGGCGTACTTGTTTGCTATCGATTGCTTAGGCAAAAGGGTATCAGTATTGATATAAAACGCCTACGTCGATTGATGAGAGCGGAGGGATTATTCCATCGTTTTCATCGAAAGTATGTTTGTACCACTGACAGTGAACACGATTTGCCCAAAGCGCCCAATTTGCTAGATAGGCGCTTTGATGAGTTTGGAATTAATCAAGCTTGGTGCGGTGATATTACTTATATTCCAACGGCTGAAGGTTGGCTGTATTTAGCCAGTGTGATTGATCTGGGGACACGCAGATTGGTTGGCTATTGCTTTGATAAGCGCATGACCAAACAACTGGTTATCGATGCTTTAAAAAAGGCTTATGAGAATGAACAACCCGATGCAGGTTGTATTTTTCATAGCGATCAAGGCTCTCAAAGCTTTTCAAGAAACACTGCAAGAATACCAATTACGAAGCTCAATGAGTCGACGTGCTCAATGTTGGGATAACGCTCTTGCAGAAGCTTTTTGGGCCACTTTAAAACGAGAAACATTGCCTTTAAACGGATGCTTTAATTCACGTGAGGAGGCCAAAAGACATGTACAGGACTGGCTTTACTACTATAATGGACGTCGGCCTCATTCAAAATTGGGGATGAAATCGCCCAATGAGTACTACGTTCAGCTTCTGAACTCGATTTAATGAGGTTTCTATAGAGATTCAAAATTCCTGTTCTGCAACCCTATTCCAGTTTTAAGCAAAGTCCTATGGTCGTAGAATCCAGACTAAAAATCTTTTTATCTGTACAGATTGGTTTAACCCTCGCTCCGGTTAACACGCTTCGGAAATGCTCCAGCAAACCGTAATAGAAGTCTTCATAGACGTGGTAATCACGATGTTAATTGACGTAAGACACATTCGAGCGGCCAATAGCATGGGTACCGAGATGGTTGAGCTTACCTAAGCTTGAATACAATCCATCGGCTATTTCTCTGAGAGATTCTGCTCCACTGAGCTGACAAAACATCATTGCAATGAGCTGATCCTTTGTGCTGATACCCTTAGAGCCTTTGTCTGTTTGATACTTTTGAACGAGCTTAAAAAATAAAGATTGGGGTAAAAGCTGGACAATTTGCGCAAACATCGATAGCGTTGCTCTTCGCATATCGGATTTCCTTTTGTTTTTGAGTGGTATCTAAAACTTCAAAGGATTCCGATATGCTTTTTTATTGCCTTCGATTATTGTCAGTCTGAAAATTTGTTTTGGACACCACAGATCCTTAATACAGAATGTGGCGAAAAATTGATCGGTATCTGAATAATGTTGGTTTATTTTTTGTTGTCGATTTTATATCGTACAACAAATAGTGGCTTGAGTATACAAAATCTAATAAAACAAATGACTTATGAAAGAACTAAAACGATACGATTAACTGTTTTTAAATGGGTTAGCTTGACGGTATAATTCACGAACATAAAAGTAATTTAAGATCATGATGACAAAAATTTTAATTGCGTTAATAGATATTATTTCGACTTCCCGTCAGGTACATTTGGCACTGATGTTAGGTTGGCAAGATATTAAGCAACGTTATAGACGATCAAAATTGGGGCCATTTTGGTTAACCATTAGTATGGGTGTTATGATCGCCATGATTGGACTGATATTTGGTCAGGCTTTGTCGGCACCTCTCCAAAAGTATCTTCCTTTTGTTGCTACGGGGATCATTCTCTGGACGTTTGTATCTACGTCTATTAACGAAAGTTGTTCGGCCTTCATTAACTCAGCAGGGATGATAAGGCAACTGGCTTTGCCAATGAGCTTGTATACAGTTCGTATTATATGGCGCAACATTGTCATTTTAATTCATAACATAATTTTGCTGCCTATAGTGTTTCTCATAGCAGGGAATGCTCCTTCTTTGGATATTCTTTTTTTTATTCCAGGGATAACCATACTTTTAATTAATATTTTTTGGATTTCAATTGTTTTGGGAATTTGTTGTACTAGATTTAGGGATTTACCTCCAATTATTATGAGTTTAACTCAAGTATTCTTTTACATTACGCCCATAATATGGATGCCTGACTCACTCAGTCCAAGATCGTCGGCCTTAATTGTCGATGTTAATCCTGTATATCACCTTCTAGAGTTGGTGCGTGCCCCCCTTTTAGGGCAAGTTCCTTCGTTGAACAGTTGGACTATCGGCTTTATATGCGGAATCTTAGGTACAATTTTTGCATTGATTTTTTTGGGAATGTATAAAAAAAGAATCGCTTATTGGATTTAGACGTATGACACATATAATTTTTGATAAAGTCTCAGTGGATTTTCCTATTTATAACGCTCTTAATCGATCACTCAAAAATAAAGTGATGCAAGCTGCAACTGGTGGTAGAGTTGATTTTGGGGCAAAAGAGACAATAATTCGCTCTTTGCAGAATGTGAGTTTTACGTTGCATGCGGGTGACAGAGTAGGTTTGGTTGGTCATAACGGTGCTGGCAAGAGTACGTTGCTACGTACGATTGGGCGAGTGTATGAACCTACGTCTGGCAAAGTAGATATTTCAGGAGACGTAGGATCTTTGGTAGATATTTCGTTAGGAATAAACAAAGAGGCTACTGGTCGGGAAAACATTTTCATTCGCGGTGCGTTGCTCGGGCTCAGTAAGAAACAAATTGAAGCTAACTTTGATGAAATAGTCAATTTTTCTGAACTTGGGGATTTTATTGATATGCCGGTGAGGACATACTCTTCTGGCATGCATTTAAGGTTGGCATTTTCTGTCGCTACCATTATTCGACCTGAGATTCTATTGATGGACGAGTGGTTATCGGTTGGCGATGCTTCTTTTATGGCAAAAGCAAGGCAAAGGATGATGGATTTGGTTGAGTCTAGCGAGATATTAGTGATTGCTAGTCACTCTCGTAAATTAATTGAAGATACTTGTAATAGAGCATTATTGTTTGAACATGGATGTTTGAAGATGGATGGGAACCCCAAGGATGTTTGTGCTTCATATTGGGGGAAAAAAAGGTAATAACTTCATATGAAATTGCTAGTTTTAACAACTCAAGATAGTTTTTTTTTAACTCATATTATTGATAGAGCGGACTATTTTCAGGAGAAGGGGTGGCAAGTTGCTGTTGCCGTACAAGTTACGGATGCGTCTTTAGTTGGATTAATTAAAAAGCAAGGTTTTCTAGTATTTGATACTAGAATCGAAAGACAGTCAACAAATCTATTAAAGGAACTATTGGTTTTGTTTAGACTGTTGAAGTTTTACTTTACATTTAAACCAGATTTAGTTTGGCATTTAGGAGCTAAATCAATCGCTTATGGGACTCTTTCGGCCTTACTTTTACGAGTTCGTCAGAGCGTAGGTATTATTAATGCTCCTATTGGTTTAGGATTTGTCTATGCATCGGACTCGTTCAAGGCAAAAGTTCTTCGTCCGATATTAAATCTGCTGTATAAGTTTTTTTTAAATCCTAAACATAGTCGTGTCATTATTGAAAACTATGATGATATCCGCTTGTTTGTACGTCGGAAGTACTTAAATCGTAAAGACGCATTTTGTATATTAGGGGCTGGGGTTGATACGGATAAATTTTCTCCTGGAGAGGAGAAAAAAAACGAGTGTACAGTCGTAATGGCATCACGGCTTATTAAAGAAAAAGGAGTATGGGATTTTGTTAAGGCAGCAGAAGTTTTAAAAAAACTTAATGTTCCAGTAAAAATGCAACTTGTTGGTTCACCAGATTATGGAAATCCGTCTTCAATATCAGAAAAAGATTTTGAAGCTTTAAAGAAAAATCCAAACATTGATTGTTTAGGCTATCGTCAAGATATGGAGAACGTATTAAAGCAAGCTGATGTGTTTTGCTTGCCTTCGTTTTACAGGGAAGGTTTGCCTCGGGCACTTGTTGAGGCATCTAGTTGTGGTTTAGCTTTGTTAACAACAAATGTTGTAGGTTGCAAAGAAGCTGTTAGAGAGAATAACGGCTTCTTATTTCAACCTCACGATGTCGACCGATTGTTTTATTTGATTAAGTATTTAGTTGAACATCCAGAAGAGAGAGTTACTATGGGACAACAGAGTAGAAAAGTTGCACTAAGTTATTTTGATACTAAAAAAATTTGCAAGCGAACGTACGATATATTTCTAACTTTAATGTAATAGTGTCTTAGCCTGAAAAAAGTTGACACCTTTTGACCAACAAAGGAAATGTAATGAACACCTCCCACTCAGGGTGAGAGGATAAAAGAAGATCCTCCTTCCAACGGCATCTAAGTGCCCAAAGTGTGAAAATGATTTTGTTAAAGACAATCACATGGAAAAGGAGGATCTGCAATGAATGCTAACACGAACTTAACCGTTGTTGGGATTGATATTGCCAAGAATGTTTTTCAATTGCATTGGATTGATCAATCCACCGGGGAGGTGATCCGGAAGCAATTAACTCGGGCAAAGATGCTGCAGTTCTTTGCCAATCGAGAAAAGTGCCTGATTGGCATGGAGGCCTGTGGTGGCGCTCACTATTGGGCACGAGAATTAATAAAGCTGGGCCACGAAATAAAACTGATGCCTGGAGCAGATGTAAAGGCATTTAATCGTGGCAACAAAAGCAATGTTCGTGATGCTGAAGCGATTTGGTTAGCTACGCAAGTGAATTCTCCTCGCAAAGTAGCTGTCAAAACTGAAGAGCAGCAAGCAGTATTGACTGTTCACCGTATCCGTGAATTGAAGGTCAAACAAAGAACAGCTGAGATAAACCAAATTCGTGGAATTTTGATGGAGTTTGGTTTAGTAACAGCAAGAGGACACAAAGCAATCAGACAATGGTTGCCACACGCTCTTGAAAGTCTTCAAGAACGTGTGCCTCGGATAGCGTTAAAGGCGTTATCGCAGTTGTGGAGCGATGTCCAACAATTGGATCAGCAGATCAAAGAGTTGGAAGACAATTTAAAGAGTTGGGCCAAAGCGCAACCGGATTGCCAAAGGCTGATGCAGATACCCGGAGTAGCGACACTAACAGCAACAGCTACGGTTGCTACGGTGGGTAATGCGAAAGCCTTCAAAAACGGGCGACAGTTTGCGGCTTTTCTGGGGATCGCTCCCAGACATAAGGGAAGTGGAGGAAAATAGAAGTCTTGGGGATGAGTAAACGAGGTGATGGCTACGTGAGAAAACTGATTATCCACGGAGCCAGAAGTGTTGTAACTCTGTCCAAAGAGCCTCCCAAGATGGTAACGCGATTGAAGAAGGATCACTGCACAAATAAGGTGATTGGTGCGATGGCCAACAAAATGGCAAGAATCATGTGGGCGCTAATGGCTCATGAGGTTTGCTATGTAAAAGATTACGTTCCTGTTGAATATAGGAAATGAATTTGACTAACTTTTTTAACTGATAAGGAAGAACTCTGAAAGTTTGCTGAAGTGAAAAAGTGATGAAGGATAGGTGAGACCGGAGTGTTTAGAACCTGAATTTGACTGCGGGCGGTGATTTGATCGAAAAATCAAGATTGAATAAGAGCCCGTTAAGGAAATGAGGAATTCACTCGCGGAAATACATCAGGGCTGTTGATTAAACCAACACAAAGCCGGATATAAAACTGCAAACCATTCCGATTCACGAATTTTACATTGGCAAATGGGAGGTGTTCATATAAGTGTCAAATGACGTATTTCAGGGATTCAACAGAGCCGGCTTACAGAGAGTATTGTGCAAAGATTGTTGGCGCACGGTTGCGCTTTAGCCAAGAGCAACGCAACCAAATTGCTCTGGAATTTTTGCGTCAAGGGCTTGATGCGAAAGAAGTGGCGGCAAGGTATCATCTCAGTGGCGCTCATGTCTTGTATCAATGGGTTGGGCGCTACATCGAGGAGACTCAGATCATGCGTCAATCACATGACGGTGCGGATGATGAGTTCAAGGCGATGAGTCCTCAAGAGCAGCTTCAAGAACTTAAACGCTTGAGAAAAGCTCTTGAACTGGAAAAGATTCGCAGCCAGGCCTATAAGCACATGATCGAAGTGGCCGAGCGACAATTCAACATTCCGATCCGAAAAAAATCTGGCACCAAACAGTAAGTTGACTGCGCAGCGTTTACCCTCATTTTTGTCTGGGCAAATGCTGCGCGTTGTTTGGTTATAGCCGACAGTCTTATTACAAGCATGTTGAAGAAAACGACTTTGCTCAACAAGCTCTTAATGAGTTGATTGTTCAATCAGTCCGTATCTATAGAGAACAGATGCCACGCATCGGTTCACGTAAGTGGAATAGGGTT